>SKEG01000274.1_pt1 | contig 60772 bp, 77 predicted proteins | sample 4826631 | NCBI WGS metagenome assembly SKEG01 (sample SAMN11008815, study PRJNA524170) | human gut metagenome | biome: Human fecal sample; material: Feces; isolation source: fecal sample from pouch patient p26, p34, p50 | host: Homo sapiens | place: Israel: Tel-Aviv | collected 2016-11-02
TAACCATTCAAAGACAAAAAGACAGAGTGGAGAGCAGGAAACTGTAGGCCACTCTGTTTTATTTATGGGAGGAGAAAATGACAGAAAGTAAGATTCAACTGGTCATGGTAACAGGGATGAGCGGTGCTGGTAAGACCGTCGCCATCCAATCGTTTGAGGATTTGGGTTACTTTACCATCGACAATATGCCACCGGCGCTCTTGCTGAAATTTATTGAGCTCATGCGCCACAGCCCAGATAACAGTAAATTGGCGATCGTAGTAGATATGAGGAGCCGTTCATTTTTCAATGAAATTCGTACCGTCTTGGATGAATTGGATAACCAAGAAGATCTAGATTTTAAGGTCTTGTTCTTAGATGCTACTGACAGTGAGTTGGTAGCACGATACAAAGAAACTCGTCGTAGCCACCCACTAGCAGCAGATGGTCGTGTTTTAGATGGGATTACCTTAGAGAGAGAACTCCTGTCTCCATTAAAAAATATTAGTCAAAATGTAGTGGATACCACTGAATTGACGCCTCGTAATTTAAGAAAAATCATAGCAGAACAATTTGCCAGTCAAGACAATCAGCCAGATTTTCGGGTTGAGGTCATGTCATTTGGCTTTAAATATGGCCTTCCGATCGACGCTGACCTCGTGTTTGACGTGCGTTTTCTTCCAAATCCTTACTATAAATTGGAGTTGAGGAATTTAACTGGTCAAGATCCAGCTGTCTATGATTATGTGATGGACCACCCTGAATCAGAAGACTTTTACCGTCATCTCCATGACTTGATTGTTCCTATTTTACCGTCTTATAAACGCGAGGGTAAATCCGTTCTCACCATCGCGATGGGCTGTACCGGTGGACAACACCGTTCGGTAGCCTTTGCAGAGCGCTTAGCGCATGATTTAGAAAAAAATTGGCAAGTCAATTGCAGTCATAGAGACAAGGACAGACGGAAAGAAACGGTGAATCGCTCATGAGAAAACCTAAAGTAACCGTTATTGGAGGAGGAACAGGAATTTCTGTTATCCTCGATAGTCTGAGAAAGAAACCGGTCGACATCACTGCCATCGTAACCGTTGCAGATGATGGCGGGAGTTCAGGTGAATTGCGGAAGAACATCCAAAAATTGACACCACCTGGAGATCTTCGAAATGTGCTGGTTGCCATGTCAGATATGCCTCGTTTTTATGAGAAGGTCTTTCAATACCGCTTTGCAGACGATGATGGCCCTTTGGCCGGGCACCCTTTGGGAAACTTGATCATTGCAGGGATTTCAGAGATGCAAGGCTCGACCTATAATGCCATGCAGTTGTTAACCAAGTTCTTTCATACGACCGGCAAGATCTATCCTTCCAGTGATAGTCCCTTGACCCTTCATGCCGTCTTTCAAGATGGAAAAGAAGTGGTAGGAGAAAGCCACATTGCCAACTACACCGGCATGATTGATCATGTCTATGTGACCAATACCTTTGATCAAGAGCGTCCAAAAGCTAGTAAGAAAGTGGTGGAAGCTATTCTTGAAAGTGATATGGTTGTCTTGGGTCCTGGTTCGCTCTTTACCTCGATCCTTCCTAATTTGATGATCGATGAGATTGGGAAAGCCATCCTTGAAACCAAGGCTCAGGTAGCCTATGTTTGTAACATCATGACCCAAAGAGGAGAAACCGAGCATTTCACAGACAGTGACCACGTTGCCGTTCTCCATAAACATTTGGGAGAGAAGTTTATCGATACCGTCCTTGTCAATATCAATCAGGTTCCCGCAGCTTACATGAACAGTAACAAATTTGATGAATACTTGGTACAGGTAGAGCACGATTTCAAGGGTTTGCACTCGCAAGTTCCCCAAGTGATTTCTTCTGATTTCTTGAAGTTGGTCAATGGAGGAGCCTTTCATGATGGTGAAAAAGTAGTCGAAGAGTTGATGCAGATCGTGCAGGTGAGAAAATGAGTTTTACGGTTCGTGTAAAAGAAGAATTATTGTCTCTCAAGCGATTTGAAAAGAGTGAATTGGCTGCCATTATCAAGATGTCTGGAAGTCTTGGGATTTCAATGGGGGGCTTGACGCTCTCGGTAACAACAGAAAATGCCAAGATCGCTCGCCATATCTATGAATTGTTGCATCATTTCTATGAGGCCAAATCGGATATTCGCCACCACCAAAAAACCAATTTGAAAAAAAATCGTGTCTACACAGTATTCTTGGATGAAAAGGTGGAAGAGATTCTTGCTGACTTACATTTGGCAGATGCCTTTTTTGGGATTGAGACAGGCATTGATGCCAGTGTTTTAGAAGATGAAGTAGCCAGTCGTGCTTATCTTCGAGGGGCTTTTCTGTCGAGTGGTTCCATCAAGGATCCTGAAAAAGGAAAGTACCAGTTGGAAATTCATTCTGTTTATACAGACCACGCGGAAGGAATTGCCCTTCTTATGCAAGGATTTTTACTAGATGCGAAAACCATCGAGCGGAAAAAAGGAGTGGTAACCTATCTGCAACGAGCGGAAGATATTATTGATTTTCTCATTGTAGTAGAGGCCATGCAAGCTATGCAGGAATTTGAGTCTATCAAGGTCATGAGAGAGACGCGCAATGACCTCAACCGGGCCAATAATGCCGAGATGGCCAATATCCAGCGCACAGTCACAGCTAGCATGAAAACCATTAATAATATTAGTAAAATTGTGGATACGGTCGGTCTAGGAAGTTTACCAAGTGACTTGCAAGAAGTTGCCTATATCCGGATGAACCATCCAGATTATTCCATCCAGCAGATCGCAGATAGCTTGCAACAACCTATTTCAAAAAGCGGCGTCAATCACCGCTTGCGTAAGATCAATAAGATCGCAGACGATTTAGACAAATAAAAAAGGCCAAAGGCCTTTTTTATATTGAAGAAAAACTATTTTAAAGTAAAATAAGTTAATCGATTCTAAAAGTAAGTAAAAATGAGTTCCTATTTTTAGAATGAATCAAGAAAATACAAAAACTTTCCGCTGTGAGAAAAGTGCCTGAAACAATACGTTTCAGGCACTCGGAATTATTGAGACCTTAGGCTCAATAATTAGTCATGGAACTTCTACGAAGTTCGCTGACGTCCGTACTCACCTAAGGAAAGTTTTTAAAAAGATTTTATCCTCATTATGAAAGGCCAAAGGCTTTTTTATTATAAACTGGTTGAGTGGGTTGGTTGGACTTTCTTATCTGGATAGATGTAGTTGATGGCATTGTTTACAGCTGTTGGAGCTTCCCCCAGACCTGTAGCGATGAGATCAATCTTTCCTTCGTAGAAGCAGCAGTCTCCACAGGCATAAATTCCAGGAAGGCTGGTTTCTTGTTTTTGGTTCACCTTGATTTTATGGCGTTGCAATTCTACACCCCATTCTTTCAAGTTTCCGATTGAAGATTTAAAGCCATAGTTGACAAATAAGTGATCAATCGGGATAAGTTCGGTTTCATCGGATTTAACTTTTGTGATTTCAAGATGAGTTGCATGACCATTTTCGCCAATCAAGCGGCTAGGAACAAATGGTGTTTTGATGCTGACAGAAGATTGTTTGAGCTCTTCTACGCTATGTTCCAAGGCACGGAAGTTGTCCCGACGGTGAACGATTGTAGTTGGAGCAATCTTGTCAAAAGCAAGAGCCCAGTCCACAGCAGAGTCCCCCCCACCAAGGACGGTCACCTGCTGTCCTTCATATTGTTGGATATTTGATACGTGGTAGTGGACGTTATCAAAGTCTTCAGCCCCCTCGATCTCAAGAGCACGTGGTTTAAAGGCACCGCCACCCATGGCAATGATGACTGCTTTAGACTGATGAACCTGGCGAGAAGTAGTGATAGTGAAGAGGTCACCCACTTTTTGAATATCCTCTACAGTTTCATTGAGGAAGATCGGTGTATCAAATCGTTTGACTTGCTCGATCAAGCGGTTGCTCAATTCTTCACCTGTCAAATTGGTAAATCCGGGTACATCGAGGATACTTTTTTCTGGATAGAGAATGGCTGGTTGCCCTCCAAGTTGAGGCAAGGAATCAATCAGTTTGACTTTAACTTGGCGCATATTGCCATAAAAAGCAGCAAACAGACCAACTGGTCCGCCCCCAACAATCGTAATATCATAAATTTCTGACATGGTATCTCCTTCAGGGTTTTCTATGTTTCCATTGTATCATAAAATAGAAAGAATGAAAAAGTCGGAAAAAAGAAATAGCATGAAGGCTAGGAAGGCTAGAAAAGTTTTAAAAGATCTTGACAGCGTCCTTAAAGTGTGATAAAATGATTAAGATTTTAGGCTTGAAGGGAGTGAAAAATATGTCAAAAACAGTAGTACGTAAGAATGAATCTCTTGACGATGCTCTTCGTCGTTTCAAACGTGCGGTTACTAAAGCTGGTACTCTTCAAGAAACACGCAAACGTGAATTCTATGAAAAACCTTCTGTAAAACGTAAACGTAAATCAGAAGCAGCTCGTAAACGTAAAAAATTCTAATTGAATACAAGAACAGACCTCGGTCTGTTTTTTGTTTTTTTCATCCGTTAAAGACAAAAAAACCGATCTTCTAGCTAGAAGATCGGATCTTTTTATCTGATTATTTGTTTGCAAGCAAGTCGCGGATTTCAGTAAGCAACTCTTCTTGAGTAGGAGCAGGAGCTTCTTCTTCGACAGCTTCTTCTTTTTTACCAAGGTTTTGAGCTTTTTCAGCAGCTTTCACTACGAAGAAAAGAACAGTACCAACAACAAGGAAGTTGATCACAGCGCTCAAGAAGCTACCGTATGCAACACCGTTCCATGACAAATTAGCAATCTTATCAACACCAGCAGCTTTCATAGCTGGTTTCAAAATAAGTGGAGTGATGATATCGTTAACAAGTGATGTTACGATAGCTCCAAATGCAGCTCCGATAACGACTGCTACAGCAAGGTCAACAATATTCCCACGAAGGAGAAAAGCTTTCAAATCTTTTAACATATCCTAAATATGTCCTTTCATAATAATTTTTTACTATGATAGTATAACGGAAAAATATTCGACTGACAAGGAATATGCCTCATTTTTTAAAATTAGTGATAAAGGTTGAAAATCTTTTCTTTTATGTGTGAAATCGGTAGGAAAAAATTTACTTTTACTAACTTTTAGTATAAAATATAAAGTGATAATCTATGGTAAAATGGAGGCACTGTTTATGGTTGATAAAGAGCTAATTGCAGAAATTAAAAACAGTGTAAACATTGTTGAAGTTATTGGAGAAGTTGTTTCTTTGACCAAGGCTGGCCGTAATTTTTTAGGGCTCTGTCCTTTTCATGGTGAAAAGACTCCTTCTTTTAATGTCGTTGAAGACAAGCAGTTTTACCATTGTTTCGGATGTGGTCGCTCGGGAGATGTCTTTAAGTTTATTGAGGAATACCGTGGAGTGGCTTTTATGGATGCGGTCCAGATCGTAGCAGAAAAAGCGGGTATTGCGCTTCAGTACCAAGCAAGGCCGGCTCAACCAACGTCTATCAATCCCAACCAAGAACTTTATGAGATTCATCAGGAAGCCAGTAAGTTCTACCAGGCGATTCTGATGACGACAAAGATGGGAGAAGAAGCGCGAAATTATCTGCATGAACGTGGATTGACGGATGAGGTCATCCGACATTTTCAATTGGGCTTAGCCCCAGCAGAAGGGAATTATCTCTATCGAAATCTCTCTGAGAAGTTCTCTGAGAAAGTGATTACCGATTCGGGGTTATTCACAATCTCAGATGCTGGAACAGTTTTTGATGCCTTTCAGGATCGGATTATGTTTCCTTTGACGGATGATAGTGGACGTGTCATTGCTTTTTCTGGTAGGCTGTGGAAACTAACGGATGATGGCAGTCATCAAGCCAAGTACAAGAATAGTCGAAGTACCCGTCTATTTAATAAGAGTTATGAACTTTATCATTTGGATCAAGCTAAGACGAGCGCCAAAAAGCAACATGAAATGTATATCATGGAAGGCTTTATGGATGTCATTGCGGCTTATCGAGCTGGGATTGAAAATGCAGTCGCCTCTATGGGGACAGCCTTGACACCAGAGCACGTCCAGCACCTGTCTCATTTTACCAAAAAGGTCATTCTGACCTATGATGGGGATAAGGCGGGACTTGAAGCAACCGCTAAGGCCTTGGATGTCTTGCAGGATCTGGAGTTGGAGATCGTCCGTATCCCTGATCAGATGGATCCCGATGAGTACCTCAAAAAGACCTCCCCAGAAGATCTAGCTTCCCTCTTGAAGAATTCGCGGATCAGTAAGGTTGAATTCTTGATGCACTACTGGAAACCCCAGTATATTGAGAACTTACAGGCACAGATTGAGTTTGTCGAGAAGCTGGCACCGATGATCGCCCAGACGCGCTCCATCACAGCGCAAAACACCTATATTTATAAGTTGGCAGATTTATTGCCAGACTTTGATTATTTGCAGATTGAGCAGATTGTCAATAATAGTCGCTTGCATCAACGGCAGGAGGATCAAAGTGGTGGACGATCAAGGACGTCGAATTTTTCAGTCGATCTCCTGCCTAATCGTGGGATGACGCGCTTGATCAAGGCGGAAAATCATTTATTAAGTAGGATGAAAGATTTTCCAATGGTGCTCAATGATTACCGTTTGCGACCCGATTTTGTCTTCGACACACCGGAGTTACAGATCTTGTACCAATTACTCTGTCAAAATGGAGAAGTCACATCTCAGGATTTGTCCGAGCAACCTGAAGGGGTCCAGCACGCCTGGTACCGGATGTTAGAAGAAGATTTGCCAGAAGAGATAGCGGATGGTGAATTAGAAGAAGTGGAAGAAACGCGAAATCGTGAGCTTCTTCGCAAAGAAAGTCAACAAATTGGAAATAAAGTGAAGGAAGCTTCCTCGACAGGGGATGCGGAAAAAGCTTTATTGGAACTCGAGCGTTTGATCGCTCAAAAAAGAAGAATGGAGTAGGAATGGCTAAAGAACAAAAAGATATTACAACATTGGACGTTCAAATTGCAGAATTTATTCGCAGCCACAAGAAAAGTGGAACTGCAACAGATGATGAAATTAATGACAAGTTGGTTATTCCATTCACACTAGATGCAGATGGGATTGAAGATCTTTTGCAACGCATTCAAGATGCAGGGATTTCGATCACTGATAAAGACGGCAACCCAAGTGCGCGTGTGTTGAACAATGAGGAAGAGCCAGAATTGTCAGATGAAGAACTGCTTGGAAGCAACTCTGCTAAGGTCAATGACCCAGTACGGATGTACTTGAAAGAAATTGGGGTTGTTCCTCTTTTGACAAATGAAGAAGAACAAGAATTGGCTATCTTGGTGGAACAAGGTGATTTGGAAGCTAAGCAACGTCTAGCAGAAGCTAACCTTCGTTTGGTTGTATCCATTGCGAAACGTTACGTTGGTCGTGGAATGCAATTTTTGGATTTGATCCAAGAAGGAAACATGGGCTTGATGAAGGCGGTTGATAAGTTTGACTATACCAAAGGGTTCAAGTTCTCTACTTATGCTACTTGGTGGATCCGTCAGGCCATCACTCGTGCCATTGCAGACCAAGCCCGTACCATTCGGATTCCTGTTCACATGGTGGAAACCATTAACAAGTTGGTTCGTGAACAACGCAATCTCTTGCAAGAATTGGGACAAGACCCAACACCAGAACAAATCGCTGAACGTATGGATATGACACCAGACAAGGTGCGTGAAATCTTGAAGATTGCTCAAGAGCCTGTATCTCTTGAAACTCCAATCGGGGAAGAAGACGATAGCCACTTGGGCGATTTCATCGAAGATGAAGTGATTGAAAATCCTGTAGACTACACCACTCGTGTGGTACTACGCGAACAATTGGATGAAGTCCTCGATACCCTGACTGACCGGGAGGAAAATGTTTTGCGCCTTCGTTTTGGTCTCGATGATGGAAAAATGCGGACCTTGGAAGATGTGGGCAAAGTCTTCAACGTGACTCGTGAACGGATCCGTCAGATCGAAGCCAAAGCCCTTCGCAAACTCCGCCACCCAAGCAGAAGCAAACCATTGCGTGATTTTATTGAGGATTAAAAATGTCCGGGGGACATTTTTAACGGTCGCCTAGAAATAAAAAAGCGACCTAGGTCCGGGGGACATTTTTAACGGTCGCCAAGAAATCAAAAAGCGACCCAGGTCCGGGGGATCTTTTTAACCCGAGCCCAGAAATTCTATCGAGAGTAAATAGCAGAAAAAGGAAGTCATATGGCATATACAACTGAGCAAATTGAAGAAATTAAAAATAAAATTTTAAATGCTTTGGAAGAGGTAATCGATCCTGAGCTTGGGATTGACATTGTCAATTTAGGTCTTGTCTACGAGATCCATTTTGACGGTGAAACTGGAGCAACCATCATTGATATGACTCTAACGACCATGGGATGTCCATTAGCGGACCTTCTGACAGATCAGATTCATGATGTTTTAGCAGAAGTAGAAGAAGTGACATCTGTGGATGTGAAGTTGGTCTGGTACCCTGCTTGGACGGTTGAAAAGATGAGCCGTTATGCACGGATCGCACTTGGAATTAGTTAAACATTCTATGCATCAAAACAAATCAGAGGTTGGGGCTTCCCTAACCTCTGATTTATTTATCCCTATTTTTTTGAACAAGTATTTACAAATTCTTAGCAAATTTTCAGATAAAGTTGCAATCATCAAGGGGACAGGGTATAATAGCATAAATAGAAAATAAAGGAGATTTACATGAATCAGTATCCTTTGGTCTACTTGGACCATGTGACAAAGAATTATGGGCATGAAGTTGCTCTCATGGATGTTAGTTTGAACATCCAACCTGGCCGTATTATTGGCCTTTTGGGTCCCAATGGTAGTGGGAAAACAACCATCATTAAATTGATTAATGGTTTGTTGCAACCAAGCCTTGGAAATATCTATATTCATGGGCAATTACCATCCCCAGCTTCTAAAAAAGTGGTTTCCTATTTGCCAGATACAACTTATCTGAATGAAAATATGAAAATTATTGATGCTATTAGCTATTTCCAAGATTTTTATGCAGATTTTAATGTCCAACGAGCTTACCAATTGCTCAACGATTTGCATTTGCAGCCAAATCAAAAATTGAACAGCCTTTCAAAAGGGAACAAGGAAAAAGTGCAATTGATTTTGGTGATGAGCCGTGAAGCTGACTTGTATGTTCTTGATGAACCAATCGGTGGGGTTGACCCAGCAGCGCGTGATTATATTTTGCGGACCATTATTCAAAACAGACGTCCAAACTCTTCTGTCTTGATTTCTACTCACTTGATTGCGGATATTGAGCAAGTTTTGGATGAGGCCATTTTCATCAACCAAGGAAGAATCCTCTTGCATGAAAATACGACTGTTATGCGCAATCAACACGGAAAATCAATCGATGAGATCTTCCGTGATCAATTCCGTGTTTATTAGGAGGAACCCATGTTTGGTAAATTATTAAAATATGAATTTAAATCGACAGCTAAGTGGTATTTATTGATCACCCTGATCGCACTAGGTTTGTCAGTGATTACAGGTGTTATTGGTGGAAGTGCTACAAACGGTTTTGTGGATATGGAAACCAATAGTATGCAAATTATAACGGGGACTCTTGGGATTCTCATTTTTGGAGGAGTCATTGGCCTTTATCTTAGTAACTACTATATTATTATCCGTCGTTTCTATTCCAACTTATACGGACGTGAAGGTTACTTGACCTGGACCCTTCCAGCTAGCCCGCATGCGATCATTTTGTCTAAATTTGTGGGAGCTTTAGTAGCGAGTCTTTACTGCCTATTCCTTCTATTTTTTAGTGGTTTTATCACAATTATTGTGATGGGTGCTGTCATTGGACAAGACCTCTCTCCTGTATTTAGTATTATCGCTGAGGCTTTTAGTCATTCTATTGCTTATTGGATTATCGTTTGGTGGATTTTTACCACAGCTTCAGGAATCTTACTATTTTATGTATCGATCGCACTTGGCCAACTCTTCCAAAATCGTCGTGGATTTAAGGCTATTCTGTTTTTCTTTCTCTTGTGCATTGTTTTAAGTATCATTGGTACAGCATTTAATCCATTAAAAGATTCATATGCTGTCGGGTCTGCATTGGTTTATGGAAATATTGATGATTTTGGACCTAACTTTATCCCAGGTCTTATCTATGAAGTCATCAAGATTGTTTCTATGTACTTCACGATTCACTATATCAGCAAGTACAAGTTGAATCTTCAATAATAACAGTAAATTGAGCAAGGAGCTTCCCGGTGGAAGCCTTCTTGTTCAATTTTTTTCTTTTGCATTTTTGGCTACATTTTGATATACTAATTGTATTCGTTTTGGGGTCGTTACGGATTCGACAGGCATTATGAGGCATATTTTGCAACTCATCTAGCGGATGTAAAACGCCAGTTAAATATAACTGCAAAAAATAATAATTCTTACGCTTTAGCTGCCTAAACACCAGCAGGCGTGACCCGATTCGAATCGCTCGTGTTTGATGACAGGTCTTAATTTTAGCGAGATACGATCTAGCTTGGTCTAGGAGTTAGATAAGAGATTGGTAGACTCGCAGGTACAGGGCTTGAGTTATGTGTCATGTAGCTGTTAAAAGAAGACATAACCTATGGTTGTAGACAAATATGCTGGCAGGTGTTTGGACGTGGGTTCGACTCCCACCGGCTCCATATATACTTTTTTAAACTTATTAAAACTTCTTAAAACGTTGATATTACAACGTTTTTTATTTTTATATTTTCTATTCTTTCCCATACCTTTTTGAAATGAACAGACCCAAAAACAGACCCTTTTTTGAAAAGAGCCTGTCCTGATAGCGAAATATTTAAAAATCTATATAATTAGAAAATTTCTCACCAATATCATCTTTTGCCTGCTTGGTGATATGTGTGTATACATTCATAGTTGTCTTCAAGTCAGAATGACCAAGACGATGCTGAACCTGCTTCAATGTCATTCCCGCTTCAAAGCATAGGCTGGCATGCGTATGTCTGAAGCCATGAATTTTGATAGGCTTGACATCTGTCCCTTTGACAATCTGCAAGAGCCATTTCCTAGGAAGTGAGCTGGGTATTGGTTTTCCTTCCGGACTTTCGAATATAAATGTAGTACCAGTTCGCATTTCCTGGTATTTTTTTAAAAGTTCAATCGTCTTTTTATCAAGGCTGATCAACCGGACACTATTTTTATTTTTTGTAGGACCTACATATTCGCCCTCAAAACCCCTTGTAATGGCTTTGTTTATACTCAGAGTGTTATCGGTCCAGTCATCCCATTTGAGAGCCAGAATCTCCCCTTTTCGGGCCCCTGTGAACGCAAGAAGACGAAACATGACTTTCTTTCTCAGATCATCCGTATCATCCACTAATTTCATGAATGTTTTTAGCTCATCTTTATCATAAAAATCACTAGAAGAATCACTCTCTTTTTTGACAAGAGTGGTGACACTATCAACAGGATTGGTTGAAATATAACCATAACGGATGGCATATTTGAAAATATTATTCATTAACCCTTTCAACTTGCGTCCATACACTAATTTTTTGGACCATTCATTGACCTGTTCCTGTAATTGGAGTGGGGTGACGGAAGCTATTTTCTGACTACCGAAAACCGGATAGATATGATTTTTGATATTTCTCTCAGTCTTAATATAAGTGCTATCCTGAACGGTATCAGCGTACTCTTTGAGCCACTGCTTTGCGATTTCCTCAACTGTGATATCTTTTTTGGATTGTTCCCCATTCTCTATATCGTCTTGAAGTTGTAAGAGTGCTGTCCGTGCCTTTGCTTTGGATGAAAATCCTTGACGCTTTATGTACTTATCTTTTCCGTTCTCTTTGCCTACATATATCCTGAACCCGTAAGCAGTCTCACCATTTTTCTTTTTATAAGTCTTGATCTCCATTGTGTTTTCCTCATTACCTCACACGGATGCTGACTACTAGAAGTGTGAGTTCTTTGTTTATTGCTTTTTAATTTAGATAGTTGTAAACTATTAATAGTAAGTAAAAAAGGAGGTTAAAAATATTGCTTTTTTTAAAAACTGAAAAAAAGGCACAACAAGAATTACATGAAGAATTCGGAAAGTTTCAATTATCCAATTTGAAAAAACGAAAACATCATATGTCAAAACTTGCTGAAGCCCAGGAATCTTTTAATCTCCAAAACGAAAGAGTAAGGAGAAAAATATCTCTTACAATTACTCGAAGTAAATAGCAATAGGTCGCACAAATTTATCGCCACTTTTGGTAATTTCGAAAGAACTGGTTACAATATTAATAAACACGCTTGCGCCATGTGCTAAAAGTTGATTAGAATCATTAGCGAATTTTTCAAAATTAATATCATTCTCAATATCAGATGCCGCTATTCCTATAATAGTGGCCTTTCTTTTTGAACTGTTAAGCAACGACAAAGAACTTCTTGGAATCCTGATATTTTCTCTCTCACAAATAGAAAGTGTTTTACCCAATTTGAAAATTGTACAATCAGATAATAGTGATTCGACATAGGATGATAATTTATGAAGTCTTTCAAAATTATAAACAGTAGAATTTTCTAATAGATCATGTAATTCTTTTATTCTTTGTTTACTTTTTGTCGGGTTCTGTTTCTTTAACCTAGTTAACTCTTTATTTATTCCTTCAAATTTTTCCTTTTCTTCTAAAAGAAGGAATTCAAGAGAATCTACATCCATAGCATTTTTTAACAAACTAAAATCATATGCTTTAAAATAGTCCTCTTCTTTAATAAAATCACCATCGGAACATTTATTAATGTCTGAAAAAAGAAGACTAATTTTATTTATCAATAGATCTAATGAATAATCATTAATGACAGTTTCAACTAATTCACGGTTTCCATTAGAGTATACAAGAGCAGATTTATCAATTTCTTCCTTCGAAGTAGATGATGATGCAGACGCAACTGCTGCATTTACTTTTCCGGACATAGTGATACCCATTGTACTAGAAGTTTCCTCATGATTTGATTGAGAGGTATTTTCCTCTACAATCTGTTTCAAAATTAATCCCTGATCCAATTGAGCTAATAAAGAATTAATTAATTTTGTATCTAAAAAAATGATTTCTTTCATAACGTTCTCCAAAAATTACAAAGGCGAAAAAGCCGAGACTTTATATAGGTTCGCTTGACAGCATAGAATAAAACTATAAATACTTCTAGTAACTAATTAAAGCTTTATACTCATCAATAACCATGGTCTCATTAGCAATAGTTTTTAGATTGTACTTTTCCATAAATTTTATGTAGTTAAAATCTCTGACATCTTCCATTAATTGCAACTCTTCTTCCAGCAAATGGTGGATCATACTTCTATCGGCTTGTAGTTCGCAGTGTTCCCTGTTTAACTCATATTGAGCAGGAGTATGCTCTTTGTGTCCTAATTCGTGTAAAGCAACTTGCTTTTGATCTTCAATTGATAGATTAATATCAAGTGCTAATATGTTTAATGCAGGATTAAAGAAACCAGGACTGTGCCAGTCGCTTCCGTCAAAGTAGCATAGGTTCACACCCTCCTGGGCGCAGAGCTCTTTTACAGTCATAAACGCACCTCTATTTATTTTTTAAATGTGCCTCCAAAACTGCTGTAATAAAATCAATATCTTCCTCTGTAAGTGGTTTACCATCGAACAACATTGATTGTGCAGCAATATCTCTGAGGTCTAATGGTGCAGAAGCATCACCATCTTTCGCAATGTTAGGATTTTCCGTGCGTCCCAAGAGGTAGTCGGTGGACACATTGAAATAGTCAGCAATTTTTGAAACCCTCTCGACATTCGGAGTGGATTTTTTCATATTATAAATCGTATTTCTGCTAAAACCTAAATTTTCTTCGAGCATATTTAGCGAAATACCTTGCTTGTCAGCCAATTCTTTAATTTTTTCAAACGTGAAAAACATTGATTTATCAACCTTTCTAAGGCATGACAAAAAATATTTAATAAATTTACTACAAAACTGTTGACAATTAGTAATAAATTTATTAAAATATTATTCGTAAGCTAAAGAGTTAGCGAATAAGACAACTAAAAAAATAAGCCTAAAAAACTGATTGGCGTCTGTTTCATCTAGGTAAACCTTACTTTTAGTAGGTCTTTTCTCTATGCTTTGATTTTAATAAATTTATTTATCATTGTCAAGAAATTCGCTAACTTTTTAAATAATTTTAAAAAGGAGGATCAGAGATGAGCCAACAACATCAAAAATGGATTCAATTGGTCAAAGAAAAATTGAGTTCAGAAGGAATGACACAAACGCATCTTGCTCGTGCTTGCGGAGTTAAAAAGCCTACCATTTCAGAATTGCTGAAATACGGTAAAGGCAGTGACAGACTTAAAAATCGAGTTTGTGATGTCTTAGGCATTGATGAGACTTGGGTTGATTTAGACGAGTAAGAAGTGAAGGAGGAGTTTAAAAATGGTGCTAGAACTATTCGGACCAGAATTTAAAGAAAAACTTTTCGAGGAACTGGTTGAATTAAATGTAAAAGCATTGAATGAAGCGAAACGAAAGTCATCCAGATATACCACTTGGGTTCCAATCAAAAAGCTTCAAGAAAAAACTGGCTGGGGTAGAACCAAGTTAGAAGAATGGAGAGATCAAGGGAAATTTCAGTACCAACAATCAGGTAAAGGTGGAAAATATCTCTACAATCTGGAAGATGTTCAACGGTTCTGCAGATCAATGCAAAAGTAAAAAAGCACCCGAAAAAATCAGGCGCTTTCCAAATTAACTAATTAGATTATAACACAATGGAGGTATACATGGCAATATCTCGTGACATGACAGCCGCAGAGGCAAGTGTCCTAAACTACATTAAAAATAAAGCAACTCACGAACTGCCAATCGAAGCAAGTTCAATTCGAGATGTATTTCATTACGATAAAAGAACACTCGAAAATATTATTGAAAGTTTGCGTGTGAATTTCGGACATCCTATTGTTGCAAAAAAACAAAAACCAAACGGATATTACATACCGAAAACACAAGAAGAACGAGAAGAAGGATTGGCCCCTTATAAGCGCCAAATTTTGACAGAACAAAAGAATCTGGCAGCAATCATGGCTGTTGACTTAGAAGAATATTGGAGGAATTAACATGTTAGCGGAAATTTTAGTTGGAGTATTAATCATCGTGGTCCTATTTCAAATGATCATCATCAGCTCAATTAGTGAGCGATGCAAGGAATCAAAACGAGAACTAAAGAAGATGATTGCTGAACAGCAACGCATCCAAGAAGCACGAGAAGCAATGCGTTTCGGATATCGTAGATAGGAGCTAGTTATGGCAGAAAATAACACAATCCTGCCTCACGATATTCTTGCTGAACAAGCTGTAATCGGATCAATTTTTGTTGATCCAGATAAAATCCTAATTGCTTCAGAATACCTCACAAAAGAAAGCTTTTATAAACTATCACACGGCATCGTCTTTAATATCATGGAAGATTTATCGGACAAGGGAGAACCAATCGATCCCGTTTCAGTTAAATCGGCACTTGATTCAATAGGCGAATTTGAAAGGATTGGTGGAATGGCATTTTTAGCCAGTCTTATCAATGCAGTACCAACCAGTGCTCACATTGAGCATTATGCCAAGGTTGTAGCCGAAAAAGCAAGAGCACGGAAGATTATTGAAGATCTCAACCAAACGATAGCCAATGTATATGATGGTCAATCAGACTTAAATGACATACTTGTCCAGACTGAGCAAGCTTTATCAAATATAGCAAATGACAAGCAGACTGGATTTCGCACAATCATCGATGTTATCGATTCTACGCAGTCAATTATTGATGAGCGCTCGCAACGTGTCGGTGATGTAACAGGTACACCAACAGGCTTTACAGATTTCGACAATATCACGACTGGTCTACACACTGACAATTTAATTATTCTTGCAGCACGGCCAGCGATGGGAAAAACAGCTTTTGCTCTAAATATCGCCCAAAATGTGGCAATAAGAGCAGGAAAACCAGTGGCAATTTTCTCTCTCGAAATGGGGGCTGAAAGTCTTGTAGAGCGTATGCTCTCAGCAGAAGGCTTGATTCCATCGTACCACGTTAGAACAGGTAATCTCTCTGAAAGTGAATGGCGCAGGATGATCCTGGCACAGGAGCAACTTGCAAAAGGAAAAATCTATATTGACGACACAGCAGGAATTCAAATCGCTGAGATTCGATCCAGAGCCAAGCGATTATCTCAAGAAACTGGCGGTCTTGGATTGATTGTAATTGACTATCTTCAGCTAATTACTGGTAGAGGTCGAGAAAATCGACAACAGGAGGTGTCTGAAATATCTAGACAGTTGAAGATATTAGCAAAGGAATTGAAAGTTCCAGTAATTGCATTGAGCCAGCTATCTCGTGGGGTTGAACAGCGAAACGACAAAAGACCCATTCTCTCAGATTTGAGAGAGTCAGGATCGATTGAGCAAGATGCTGATATAGTCGCATTTCTCTATCGAGAAGCTTACTACAATCGTGAGGAGCAGGAGGAACCTGATAATGTTACAGAATTAATTCTTGAGAAAAATAGACATGGCAGTCTAGGAACGGTCAAGCTGTTTTTCCACAAGGAATATGCAAAATTTTCGAATGCGGAGGCTTAATATGGTAACTGAAAATCGGAGGTACTATTGGCTACAATTGAAAGACGATTTTTTTAACTCGAAGGAAATGAAGCTCATGAGGAAGCTTCCAGGTGGGGAAGAAATCACAATCATCTACCTGAAAATGATGCTTGCAAGTTTAGCAGAACAAGGGAAACTATATTTTGAGGGATTGGCAGAGGATCTAGCAGAAGAACTTTCTTTATTGATAGACGAAGATCCAGAAGCGATCAGATTAACACTGATGTTTTTAACAAAGAAAAAATTATTGACTACATCAGACAATTATCAGTTTAATCTCGAACAAGTTCCGGAAATGGTAGGAAGCGAAACAGCAAGCACCCGTAGGTCTCGCAAGCATCGAGAGAATCAAAAAGCGTTGCAATGCAACACCGACGCAACAAAAGGCAACGGAGATATAGATATAGATATAGATATAGATATAGATAAGGAACAAAAAGCTCAATCTGATGTCTATGACGAAATTATCAAATATCTAAATGACAAAACAGGATCTCATTTTAAACCTACTAGCAAATCCACTCAAAGATTAATTAATGGTCGTTTAAGTGAGAATTACTCAATAGATGATTTTAAACATGTTATTGATGTAAAAACTCTTGAGTGGAAGAATGATTCCAAAATGTCCAAGTATTTAACTCCAGACACATTGTTTAATGCAAGTAAGTTTGAAAAATACTTAAATCAGAAGATGCCTTCGAGTGCATCAACTCAACAGCAAGACGAAAGGTTAGGGTTTTAATGTATCAGGATTATGAAGTAGGTTCAACTAGTGAACCAAAAATATGTAATAAGCACGGATCCAAGATGATCACTGCAAAAGTCATGATTGATGGATCCCAGAAATCGCTTGACATTTGTCCAGAATGCGAAAAAGAAGAAATCAATAAATTTCAGGAACACTTAAAGCAAGAAGCAGCTATCCAGTCCATTCTAGCGAATACATACAAAGTATTTGATCGTGAGAGCATCTATTCCAAGGAGTTGGAAGATAAAACACTTGATAATTACGATGCTGGAAATAAGCGGTGTGAGCAAGCTTTGAACTTCTCAATAAGGATGTTGCGAGATTATCTGAAGTACGAAACAGGAAATGTGATCTTAAGCGGTCCTCCAGGAGTTGGCAAAAGCCATCTTTCCATTGGATTAGCAAAAGCATTGAATGAGAAATCAAAAGAATGCGAGAATCCAAAAAGTGTGATCTTCATCTCAACATCAGCTCTCTTCAATAAAATTGAAGAAAGCTTCAATGGTCGAGGAGACTTCACAGAGAGCTACGCTGTGGACCTACTCAGCAAAATTGACTTTCTCTTCTTGGACGATTTAGGGAAAGAAAGTAGCATGAGCGGAAACCTCAAGGAAGCAAACGAGTGGAGACAACGAGTACTGTTTAAAATATTGGACAATCGTCAAACGACATTTTTTAACACAAACTTATCGAGCAACGATATTAAAACAATTTACAACAAAGCCCTTGCTGACCGGATCTTCAAGGGTGCCAGCAAACATATTTTTAAATTTCCTGAAACTATGGAAAGTCGGAGGTATTAACGAATGGAAAACAACAAACTAAAGGATCTAATTTCAAAAGTTCAACGTTGGTTTTATGACCGAAATTTGCAAACGCAAGATCCAAACAAGCAATTTTTGAAATTGTATGAGGAAATCGGTGAACTATCACGAGGACTAGCAGAGAATGATGAGGAAGTCACGAAAGATAGCATCGGAGACATCACCGTAGTGTTGATCGGTTTGACGTTACAGTTAGGAATCAAAACAGAAGAAATTTTCCCAGAAAATAATACCTTCGTATTTTCCAAAGCAGCAAAATCAGAAGACTATTTTGTCTTAATGATGGACCAATCATTGGCAGCATATTTTAACCGACAATCATACCAACTAAAAAATGTTGTTTATGAGTTGATGCGAATTTCAGCATTGCTACAACATGACTTCGTTGAGTGCTTGAATATTGCTTATGAAGAAATCAAAGATCGAACAGGAAAATTAGTGGATGGTGTTTGGATTAAGGAGGAGCGACTAAAATGACAGAAGAAATTTTAAATAACGGTTTTGACAAAGTAAATAAACCTAATCACTACTGTGGGCAATATGGTCTTGAATCAATTGACATTATTCGCAATTTTGCTGGAGGACCAAAAGAAGTCCGGGGATTTTACTGGGGAAATGTCATCAAGTATCTTTGCCGCTATCAAAAGAAAAATGGATTGGAAGATCTAAATAAGGCAAAGAAATACCTAGACTGGCTTATCTCAGATTTGAAGCGTGAAGATCTCGAAAAGACAGCGATTGTTAAGCAGGAGTGACAGTTATGAGACATTATACGAAAAATCAAATGGATCACTTTCGTCAGCAACTGCAATTGTTGATTTTAGGGAAAGGTCTCACTCGCAGAGAACTCTCTAGGAATCTATATCGTGGTGAACAGACGATACAAGAATGGATCACTAAGGATGATATCAATCCTGATCATGTCCAAGAATTGTGCGAGTATTTCGGCATTGAGGAAAAAACTTTGATGGGTGATCCGGAAATTCTTGCCGATTATAAGCTATATGATCGTGATAAGTATATCTGTACAGGGACTTTAAAAGAGCTAAGTAGAATTACTGGAAAGGACAGTGCATTACTTAAGTATTACATCCACTTAAACGAGCAAGGAAGAAATGCAGGACATCTAAAACTAGAAAGGGTAATCGAAGATGAAACGTAAAATCGATTGGCTAATCATTAACTTGGTATTACTAGCAGGAGTTACATTGGTAATTGCCATCAATCTCAACTCCAGAATGGTTGAACAAGAAAAAACAATCAAGGATATGCAGTGGACCATTCAAGAGCATGAATTAAGTATTCAACGTTTTGCTGAACAAAACACTGCACAAGAGGTAATCCTAAACAAATTAAATCGGGAATACCAAGTGCAGGAACGGAAAAAGGCAGAAGCAGTTAAGGAAGCTGCTGAAATGAACAATGTTGGAGGATAGTAATGATCAACAATGTGACTCTTATTGGTCGGTTAACCAGAGATGCAGAACTACGCCACACACCGAGCAATATTGCAACAGCTCAATTCAATGTCGCATGCAATCGAAATTTCAAAAATGCAAATGGTGAATATGATGCAGACTTCATCAACTGCGTGATGTGGAGAGAGCAAGCAGAAAGATTTTGTAATTGGACCAAGAAGGGAATGCTGGTCGGAATTACGGGAAGAATCCAGACTCGAAGCTACGAAGGCAATGACGGTAAGCAAGTATATGTTACTGAAGTTGTCGCAGAAAATTTCCAAATTTTGGAAAAACGTGATAATACTGCCAACCAGAATAGTATGACTGAACAGATGCCACCTAACTATGCAAATCCGATGGACATTGATGAAAGTGATTTGCCATTCTAAAAAACAAAAGGAGAAAAACAATGAATAAAAAGGTTATCTTAACAACAGTAGCAACAATTGCAGCAATCGCAACAGCAGGAGGGGTAAAAGCAGATGAATTTAATGGCGATCTCGCAAAAGATAGCATCGGACTTACAGCGGAAACTGGAAACAGCACAAACGGAACAGAAGCGACTGTTTCAAGTGCGCAGGGAGAACACGAAGGAAATCCTGGAAACATCGAAGGAGATCGAGCAGTTAACGAAGAAGATCCAAGCCGAGGAAGCAATGCAGGAAGTGTTACAAAAGATGGGGACACTATCCGAGTAGAAAATCCAGAAGTGGTTATCGACCAATCAAACGGGACTGGTAAATACCAAGGATTTACAGTTGAATATAAGAATGTGCATTTTCCAGATGATATGCAGATCAACGAGGGCGATAAAGTAACTTTCAACTTGCCAGAAGAAATCACTTTCCAAACTGCATACGAGTTCGATGTAACCAATCCAGAGAATGCCGTGGTCGGTAAGGCTTCAACTGATCCAGCAAGTCAGACAGTAACTACTGTATTTAACGATTATTTTGCTAACCATCCACTAAACAAGCAAATGTCATTAAAATTAGATGCCAAATGGACCGATAAGGTTGAAAGTGACAAGCCTGTCACAGTCAATTTCAACGGTACAGTGGTATCTGCGACAATCGGAAAAGAGCAAGAGATCGGTAAAGATGAATTAATCTCGAAATGGGGTAGTCAAGACAAGGAAGACCCTACGACAATTAACTGGACGATTCGCTTGAATTATGCACGTAAGACATTGAACTACGTTAAATTGATTGACGAAATGAGCGACAATCAGAAATTGGTTGATGACTACTTCGTCATGAACTATGTGGACAGCATTGATCCGTGGGTTGATAAGGGAAGCGCAATGGACTTGATTAAATCAATGTCTAAGTCTGAACATGGCTTTGAAATCACAATGGACCGCTTGGATCGCATAGTCTATATCTGGTATAAGACCAAGCTGACAAATGCGGTTAAAGATTCAACTAACCCAATCAATAAGGTTGAGTTAAAGGCAGAAAATGACGGGGCTACTTCAAAGAGTTCGGCTCATCTAGTCGGTGGTAAAGGCGATGCAAGCGGTGAGAATAAGCCAGAGACAACATTCGAGATCCCGAAAGAATCTCCAAAAGTTGAAATTCCTGAATTTGAAGGGGGAATCCCTGGCATTCCAGAAGTGCGAGAAAAGCCGGAATACACAGAACCTATTGGAACTGTACCGAATGACTCTCCGATTTTGGAAAAGCCAGAGTGGCACGGTGGCACGGTGCCATTTGATGCACCGCAGATCGACAAACCAGAATGGTCTGGCGGAGTGGTACCGAATGAAGCTCCTATGCTTGAATTGCCAGAGCTTGAAATTCCAGACGAACCAGTGAAGCCAACCCCAGAACCAAAAGCAGATCAACCTCAACCAAAACCAGAACCAAAACAAGAAAAACCAAACACTCCTGCACCTAAAACTGAAATTAAAAAGGAAACAGTGGAAGTTGTGAACCAGGGTGAAACCAAGCAAGACGAACCAGTTGAAGCATACAGCGCCCCAGCGGTATTGCCTGCTACTGGATCAGATCTTGGATTGTCACTTGTGGCACTTGGTATCTCAATGGCTACGCTTGCCTTTACTTTGAAGAAAAAAGAAAACTAATGTGAGGGGGATTATTCCCCCTTGATGAGGAGAAAGAAAATGAATTTAAGTGATTTTATAGCAGAGTGCGAAAGAATATCTAATTTTACGAACGAGGTCAATATTCATAATCTTATCAGTGATTTAAAAATAATAAACGAATCACAAAAAGTAACAGTTCCTAAGTTTATAGATGATTGGATTTTCAAGGCTCAATTGGTAGATAGACGTAGCATACGTTCTGCATTGGAGACAGCTACGATCAGACTTTATGCCAAAAATAGCGATGAGGTTATCGCTTGGTTAAAAGACATAAGCAATCAAGATACCTTTGCCAGAGCTTGGGCAAATGATTACACAGTTGAAAAAGAACCAAAGTATACAGTTAAGTGTAAATCTACTAAACAATACATTTCTAATGATGAACTAGGTCCACATTTCGATCCAAGTTTTAGATCTAATTTTACAAAATCTGATCTTGAAGAATTAGGTTTAGGTTGGGTATTCGATTGCGAAGGTATGGAAGTTGAAGAGGTGTGAAAATGAATAAGCAGGAGTTAATTGAGAAATACGAAAAGCTTGAAGGTGTATGTAAGGATCCAGGAGCAGAAATCGCTCGTCTAATTTTTTTAGAAGATTTACGGGGACTAGACGAACCGCAGAAAGTCCAAGTCCCGCAATTTGTGGCGGATTGGTATGAAGCTAACAAAGATGATTTTGAAACCAATCTATTCAGAGCTGTCGATTTAATCCCTAGTGACTACGAAGAAGGCGATTTGAGCGAATTTGAAGAATGGTTGGTAGATAACCACACAGAACCTTTCCAAACGCTTGTTAATATGCACCAATTCGGTTACGATGTCAAAAAAGAAAGGCGGTATACAGTAAAAATGAGAACAACAAAGCAACCGCTATTTTATAACAGTTTGGAAAAGAGACTATTCTTTTCTTTGGGAGAATTAGCTACTCAATTCACCTTCAAACAACTAGAAGAGGCTGGATTTGGGGAAGTATTTAACAGCCCGTTGTTTGAAGTTGAGGAGGTGGAAGGATGAATAAGCAAGAATTGATTGAACGTATCGACAAGTTACCTTACGTTGAGGGACCTATTGCAGATACGGTAACAGTTAATAGAAGATGGATATTGGAATCAATAGAACAACTAGACGAACCGAAGAAGCCAGTAGTCCCGAAGTTTGTGGCGGATTATATTAAATATGCCATAGAGAATGATTGGGATTTTCAAGATTTATTTAAGTGTATAGAAGACGAAGAAGATGAAGAACTTCTGAGATGGGTTTATCACGAACGTAATCAAGAAACACTTGCTGCCGCTTGGATCGATGGCTATACAGTCGAGAAAGAGAAGCAGTATACAGTGAAGATGAAAAATTTGAGAGCTCTGTTTTGTTATTTGGCATATATTCCAGATGAAGGTTATTGGAGTCTTATGGCTAGTGGGGGTGAAAGTATTATTATAAAACACACCCGCAAAGAGCTAGAAGAAGCTGGTTTTGGAGATGTGTTTAATAGCCCGTTGTTTGAAGTTGAGGAGGTGGAAGGATGAATAAACAAGAGTTGATTGAGAAAATTGATAATTTACAATATTCGCTTTCGTGGAATATACCACGAATAAACAAGGAAATTGTTTTAGATCTAATCGAACAACTAGACGAACCGCAGAAACCAGTCGTACCGCAGTTTGTGGGGGATTGGTACGAAGAGCATAAAGATGATTTTGAAATCGCTCTATTTCGATGCATATATCATATACCAAGTGTATACGATGAAGGAGATCTAAACGAATTTGAAGAATGGATCGTTGATGGTGAAACCAAGCCTTTTCAAACGTTAGTCAATATGCACCAGTTCGGCTACACAGTCGAGAAAGAAAAGCGGTATCGGGTGAGGATTAAGGGGATAGAAACATCATTCTGCTATTTAGCATATTCAGCTAATAACAAATATTGGATATTAGCTGAACCTGAAATGAAATCTTTAATTAATCACACTCGCGCAGAATTAGAGAAAGCCGACTTTGGCTGGGTCTTCGATTGTCCCGGTGTGGAGCTTGAGGAGGTGGAAGGATGAAAAAGCAGGAATTAATTAAAAAGTACGAGGATCTTTTTGAAAAGCTTTATGCTTTTCCAATCGTTACGATCAACGGAGTTATAGAAGACTTTAAGCAGTTAGATGAACCACAGAAAGTAATGATCCCACGTTTTATTGCCGACTGGATCGTGCAAGCAAAAGAAGACGGGTATAACATCGCTGGTGCGATCAACGAAGCACCAAGAGGTACGGTCGATGATTGGCTTGAGTTAGAAAACGTGGATATATTCGCAGAAGCTTGGGTCAATGGTTACACAGTCAAAAAAGAGAAACGGTATATCGTGAAGGTGAAGGGTATAAGTGCTGTTAATGGGTGTTTGAAATGCGATGTGGATAACTCTAAATGGTTTTTCAGCGGGCCTGAAGAATCCGACCGTTATCGTGCAAAACACACCATCAAAGAACTTGATAAAGCTGGGTTTGGCTGGGTGTTTGATTGTACAGGAATTGAGATTGAGGAGGCAGCGGAATGACATTAGAACAGTTTCTTAGGTCTCTATCACTACTTATGTGGACATCATACTGGTCAGTAATTTTTTATAAGTTCTTTAAAAAAGATAAAGATTGAGAGGTAGAAAGATGAGACCAAACAGATATCCATACACTAAAAGTCAGTGGGAAGAGGCAACGACGGCGGTTTATTCGTATAACAACGGAGAATATGAACTGTTTAGATATCTTGAAAACAAATTCACAGGAGAAAGAGTAGAGGTGAAATAATGGGATTTATTAGTTGGTTAACTTTATTATTAATAGCTTTGAAATTGTTAGGTGTAATCTCTTGGGGATGGTTCTATGTCTTTATGCCTGCAATAGCTGACCTAGTAATTTCTATTTTGATTTTAGTGGTAGCTAAAATGATATGGGATAAGTAGGGTTTGTTGTGTGAAAGCGAGGAAAAAATGGCTATTACAAAAAGAACATCAGACATAACTGTGGCACTTTATGAATGGAATAAGTTAACAACAAGGAATATTGCTGAAGATGAAAAGGAATATTTTAATGGTGGTATTGAATTTGTTTGGGAAGGCAAGACTCCAGAAATTGACGAGGAAGTTCTTGTATACAATCCAAAAACACAAAATATATACACTGATATCTGGATCGATTATGGAGAAGGAATTGGTTTTGAGAACACTGATGAAGACACAGTATTTTGGATGAGTTATCCAAAACCACCAAAGGAGGAAGTTGAACAATGAAAGATTTAATGTTTTGGGGAATGATTGTAATTTCATCGTTAGTGATTTGAATGTCAATTTATATCCTGATTGTGCAAGCCTATCTTAATAAGTCATTGATGGATAAATTTAATGATCAAAAACGAGAATTGAGAAGAACGTTCGGCTGGGAAGAATATAACTGGGCAGAAAATTTCGGAAATTTCGCACGAAAAGTAGATAAACTCATTGAGTTTAAAGAAGAAATCGAACGGCTTGAAGTTATTAAAAAAGCGATCGAAGTACAGAAACTTTCAGACTTAAACCGTAGGAAAGAACAGGTTGAGTGGGAAATTAAGAAACTTGAGGAGAAATGATGGATCTACAAAACTTTATTTATTTACTATTCGCAGCAGTCTGGATCTCTGGTCTGATCTGGGCTAGTGTGATCGCTTTTAAAAACAGGGAGAAAAAATGATGAGTTTGGATAATGTACATATACCAATGCGAGCGAACAGAATTCTATCTATTTCCCAAATAAATGGCAAGCTTGAGATAGCCATACTTGGGGAAGAGTTTTTTGTAACCGATTCATACTTTGAAGATCTGCACGATGCAGTGCTGCCATTTGACAATATAAGAGATTTAAAGCGTATTATTGATCATATCATCGATGTGGAGGACAATAAATGAGGGTATATGTTGTTAGAAAATACCATGGACGCTCAAGTTGGATCGATCCTAAACACTTAGCAAAATACATTGAGAAAGAATTTGAAAATAGACATGACGCACTTGCTTATCGTGAAAGCTTGGGCTTGCAAGGAATTGTGGAAGTCTACACCAAAGAGGTAAATGAATGAATCTAAGAAGTAGATATGGATATTTAATTCTAGCCCTGAAGCAATATCCATTCGAGAAAGAAATCAAGGAACGGATTGAAGAAATTGAAGTACCTTGGAAGCCAACAGATCCAAATACAGGGATTAAGAGCAATAAGGTAATGACTCCGAAAGTCCTGGCCGATATCATCAAAAAAGAATCGGATCCAGAACTGCATCGTCTCGAATTACTTCGAGAAGCAATCAGCACTATCAAAATTCTGACACCAGAGAAACAATGGGCTGCAATTAAAGAAGTATACATTGATGGAACTCTAACTGTGGAAGGAGCATCAATCAAATACTTGCACTGTAGTAAGTCTCTTGCCTACAAGGAAGTGATCGAGCCATTCTTTAGTGGGCTTGAAAAGAAAATCTATGAATTGTCTGTGAACACTAAGATTAATATTAATTTGGAAAAAAGTTAAAAATACAGTCTAAAGTGTGGAAAAAATTTAAAAATAAGGTGGTAAAATTATATCATCAGGTAAAACTGAACCGATGGATCCTTATGAAACGGGTTAGGAGTTAGCTCAGTTGGTAGAGCGGTCGGGTTATGACCGGCGTGTCACAGGTTCGAATCCTGTACTCCTAATATCAGCCAAGTCAGCACAAGCTGGCTTTTTATTTTACCTTGGAAGGAGGTGAGTCGATGAACATTGTGGATCCAATTAGGGATAAGGATGACATCCAAGCCATGAAGGAATATCTGCGAGAATGGAATGAGCGGAACTATTTGCTCTTTTTATTTGGCATTAATTCCGGATTGCGAGTGGGCGACATTCTTCGAATACGAGTAAAGGATGTGCAAGGTTGGTATATCAAAATCAAAGAGCAGAAGACCGGAAAAAGGAAACAGCTCAAGATGACAAAGACTCTGAAAAAGGAAGTCAGAGAATACATCAAAGATATGCCACTACATCATTATCTGTTTCAAAGTCGCATCGGGAAAAATAAACCGCTGGATAGGCGGACAGTCGATTGGATATTGAAGACCGCAGCTATCGAGTGTGGGATCGAGAACATCGGTACCCATTCGATGAGAAAAACATTTGGCTATCATTACTATAAAAAGACTAAAGACGTGGCAATGCTCATGGATCTATTTAATCATTCATCTCCGGCAATTACGCTGAGGTATATCGGGATTAGACAGGATCAACGAGATAAAGCCATGTCTAATTTTGATTTATAGTTATCAATTAGACACAACGAGTAAAACGCTAATTAGTTTTATTAATTGCCTGCTATTCATTTATTTTACTGGCTTTTTTATGTCGGTGCGAATCAGACAGAATATAAGATATGTCTAATTCAAGAGAGAAAAACAACATAGTTTTCAGAAATAATATAATGAATTTCAGAAATAGATAATTGAAAGTATGAAATGTTACAGAGGATTTGAGAATTGAAAGTAGATGTTTCGACAAGAGAAAGTCGTAGAGAGTTTTATCTTTCGAGATCATGGAGACAATTAAGACTCGAAGCAATGAGTAGAGATCACTTTGAATGTGTCTGGTGTCGAGATGAAGGGAAGGTAACGACAGATAACCTCGAAGTCGATCACATCAAAGAGCTAGAACATTATCCAGAGTTTGCTCTAGATATTAACAATCTTCGTACTCTGTGCAAGGAGTGCCACAACAAGCGACATCATCGCTTCCAATTTCGCAAATCATCCAAATTGCAAAATAAAAATTTTCGTTCTGACGAATGGTGGGGATGAAAATTTAAAATTTTGAAAAATTCAAAGACCCCCCGGTCAAAAAAAATCGAAAAAAATCGGTCTCTGGGAACCGGTGGGAGGGGTCGATTGTCCAAATGCAAAGCACTATTTTTTAAGGGGGAGGGGGCTCATGGAAGAATACTCAGAAAAAAATATAAAAGAATTGGAAAACCAGTTACTTTCCAAAATCGGCAATTTCAGCACACGAAAGAAAGATGCAATTCAGTACGAGAAAGTTCATCGCTATCTCTATCTGGTCCGTCTACTTTATGAGTTGAAAGAACGACTCAAACAAGATGGATTAGTTATCACAGTTCACAATGGCCAGCAAAGATTCCAAAAAGCGAACTCGTTGATCAAAGAAATCAATACGACCAGCAATCAGCTACTAGCTATTGAACGATCATTTGACTTTGAGGTTGAAAATTCACCAGTCGAGAAGAAACCACCATCAGACGGAAGTGATCTATTGTGATTTCTCATCCTCTGATTGATGAATACATTGAACTTGCTGAATCTGGAAAAATCAAAGTCAACAAAGAGCGCTCACTGCTATTCAAAATCATCAAAGAAAAGATATATCCAAGGGATGATCTTTATTTTCACAATGAATTGATTGAAAAATATATTCAGTTCACTGAAAAGAATTTCTTTCCACTTGCTAAATATCAAAAATTCTTGACACCGTTCATCTTTCTTTTCAGGAAAGAAGATGGCGAACCTCAATTCGATGAGTTCCTTCTCACTTTGGCCCGTGGGGGTGGTAAGAATGGTTTTATGTCTAGTCGAGATGCATTTTTTATCAGCCCACTATATCCAATTCGAGATTATGATGTGACTATCACAGCTAATTCGGAAAAACAAGGGAAAGTATCATTTGAGGAAGTTTATGAAACTGTCCAGAGAAGAGGACTGGAAGATCATTACTATTTGACAAAGATGTCTATTACAGGCCGAGGGAATAACTCGGTCTTTTCTTATCGGACGAACAATCCGAAGACAATGGACTCGGCTCGTGATGGCTGTCTTGAATTCGATGAAATTCACCAGTTCGAAAATGACTCTGCAGTTAAAATCCAGCGGTCAGGGCTTGGTAAGATTGCCCATGCTCGTACCTTCTACAATGGTACCAATGGGCATGTCCGTGAAGGGTTCTACGACAAGATGATTGAGAAATCAATGAAAATCTTGAATGGTGAGCTTGATGAGTTTCGCTTATTCCCTTTTATCTGCAAGTTAGATGATCCGGAAGAAGTGGATGATATGAGCAACTGGCCAAAAGCGAATCCTATGCTAGATGAAACAACACCTTATGCCAAACGTCTATTAGCTAGAACGAAAGCTGACTATGATGATTTGGAATTGGAACCATCTGGCAGACAGGAATTTATGACCAAGCGGATGAATCTGCCAGAAGCCGACATCGAAAAAGATGTGACCACTCGTGAAAAGTTAATGGCTGCATTGCGAAGCCCTGGCATAGATCTCTCAGGAAGATCTTGTGTTGCTGGTTTTGACTACGCAAGCATCAGAGACTTTGCCAGTGTTGGACTGCTATTTAAAAACGGTGATGAGTTTATCTGGAAGCAACACAGTTTTGCAAGAAAGCAATTCTTGGATATGTTTAAGATCAAGGCTCCAATCCGTGAATGGCAGGAGCAAGGGCTCTTTACTATCGTAGACGGTCCAAGTATAGATCCAAGATTACTAGTTGACAAATTGATTCAGTGGCGCAAATTCTACAATATCGAAATTGTCTGCGCAGATGGATTTAGGATGGACCTGCTGAAACCATTGCTGGAAGAAGCTGATTTTGAGTATGAATTCTTGCGAAATCCAGGAGCGATACAGTCGAAGGTGGCTCCAATCATTGAAGATGGATTTGCGAATGAAAGATTCATTTTTGAAAACGACAAATCAATGCTCTGGTATACCGATAATACCTTTGTCAAAGAAGATAAAGACGGAAACAAGAGATTTTTGAAAAAGGAACCGTTGAGACGAAAGACTGACGGCTTCCATGCCTTTATTGCTGCTCTCTATAAGAGAGAAACTATTCAAGAGAGTACTGTTGGAGACTTTCTTGACGTGATCGAAGATTGGGAATTTTAGAAAGGACAACAAAATGAACAAACGAATGAAGAAGAAACAACACCTAGAACAAAAGATTCAAGGACTGGAATGTGAGCTTGCAGTAGTAAGCAAAGAAAACATGGAATTATTGAACAAGATTGGTTCAATCACTGCTGAATTGAATACTCTGAGCCAGTCCGTGAAGCGACATGAAGATATTTGCGGTCAAAATTTTTTACAAACAAATAAAGAGTTTGAATCAATCAAGAAGGAATTAAAACGCTCTAAAAAATCTTTCTTCAAACGGTAAAAGAAATCCGGGCGGGTGGTAGGCATAAAATTTTAGAAAGGAGGAGGTGCCTTGGGATGGCTAAATTTATTCAAGCGAGAAGTTCCGGAACCAAGTTTTGAATTTGATGAGCTGGAGCGGATCTTTGGAAATCTGCAACTAAAGAGCCTGTCGATTGACAAGGCTGCTGAATTTGTGGCCCGCATCTTTGCAAGGTCTGAGTTTAAGTTCATTGAGAATGGGAAAAAGAAGGTTACTGATTGGGATTATCTGCTAAATGTAAGACCCAACAAGAATGAATCTGCTTCTGAGTTTTGGCAAAAGGCGGTTTACCGCTTATTGACCAAGAACGAAGTACTAATTTTCTTGTCGAATGATGATCAGTTATTGATTGCTGACTCGTACATTCGACAGAAATATGCTGTGTTCGATGACACATTCACATCTGTGAGTTGTCAAAACTATACTTTCCAAAAACCATTCAAGATGAATGAAGTCATTTTCTTGCAATACAACAACAATCGTCTTCAAGAATATTTCACTCAACTTTTCAATGATTATGAAAAACTACACACTCGACTGGTTGAAGCACTTGCACGGAATAATCAAATTCGTGGAGTACTCAGCACTAGAACGAATGCAAGTTTTGACGAATCAAAACGTGAAAAGATGCAACGGTATGCAGATGGTCTCTTTAAATCATTTACGACCAAGACAGTAGCGATTGTCCCAGCTCAAGAGGGAATGGAATACTCTGAGCTAACAAATACGACAGGTACATCGAATTTGTCTGTAGATGAGCTCAAAAAGCTCCGTAGGCAATTTGATGATGAGGTGGCTGACATCTTAGGAATTCCTACTGCGCTGATGCATGGGGACATGGCTAACCTGGAAAATAGTCAGAAGATGTTTAATAGCTACTGCTACCAGTCGCTTGTGAAGAAAATGAGCGATGGTCTGAACTTTGCTTTATTAAGTAAAAGTGAGTACAAAGACAACAAGCGCCTAGTTATTGTTGGTGAAGGGCAAAGAGATAAATTCTCGCTTGCTCAAAGTATTGACAAGCTGATTTCTTCCGGTTCCATGCTTATCAATGAGGTCCGTGAGGAACTTGGCCTTGAAGCTGTACCGTGGGGCGACAAGCCTCTGATCACTAAGAACTATCAGCTTGGTGAGGATGTAGAGAAGGGAGGTGAGAAAGAAGATGAAAGTGATTCCGATTAAAGGAACAATCGTGTCAAACGATGATGTTTGGCTTTATGATTGGTTTGGTTGGGACTGTACCGCTCCTAAAAATGTAGTACTTCCGGAAACTGGTGAGGACATTGAAGTTCATATCAATTCTGGCGGTGGGGATGTGTATGCTGGTAGCGAAATCTATACTGCATTACGGGCCTACTCAGGAAAAGTAGTTGTTAAAATCGTGGGCATTGCTGCAAGCGCAGCAAGCGTTATCGCAATGGCTGGCGATGTCGTAGAAATTAGCCCTACTGCTCAAATCATGATCCACAACGTGTCATCACGAGTTGACGGAGACCACAACACTCTACTTCATGAAGCTGGAGTACTTGAAGGTTTTAATAAGTCAATCGCAAATGCTTATGTTGATAAAACTGGAAAAGCATTGGATGATTTATTGGATCTTATGAACAAGACTACCTGGTTCGATGCTGAATCAGCAGTAAATCAAGGATTTGCAGATAGAATCATGTTTGCTGGCGAAATTGCTCCTACATTTGCTGCAAGCGAAACTCCAATGATTCCACATGACTTTATCAACAAAATGAAGTCGGCAATGACTCCTGATGTTGATAAAATTGCTGATCTGGTAGCTAATAAGTTGGAAGCTCGACAGATTGCAAAAGAGACTTTTGAAAATAGTGAATTTGTACAGAAAAGATTCAACCTACCAGAAAGTCCAGAAAATAACACAAACGAGGCTGTACCTAAAGGGTTCGGTCTTTTTGCATTTTAGAAAGGAAAATACTAATGACAATGAAATTATCAAACAAATTCAATGAAATTCGCCAGAACTTTTTGAACGCTGTAACAAATGGCGCACCACAAGAAGAACAAGCGAAACTCTACAATGAAATGATCGAGTCGATGACAAATGAAATGATGGAGCAAGCTCGCAATGCCGCTCATGAGGAAGTTTCAGCAATGAACCCTTATGATGCTAAAATGACTGCGGAAGCTCGTGAATTCTTCAACGACATCGACAAAACTGCTCCTGTAGGAGTAGAAAAACTCTTCCCTCAAGAAACTGTTGACCGTATCTTTGACGATATGGTAAAATCTCGCCCTCTCTTGCAACATATCGGCTTGCGCAATGCTGGCATCCGCCTTAAATTCCTCAAATCTACTCAAACTGGAACAGCTCTTTGGGGCAAGATCAATGGGGAAATTCAAGGCCAATTGAAACAAACCTTCAACGAAGAAGAAGCGATTCAAAACAAATTGACAGCTTTCGTAGTCATTCCTAAAGATTCTGAAAAATTTGGCCCTGCTTGGTTGCAATCATTCGTATCTGCTCAAATCACTGAAGCGTTTGCTGCTGCTTTGGAAGCTGCATTTTTGAATGGTGATGGGGACGACAAGCCTATTGGTCTTTCTCGCACTCTCACAGGAACAGCAGCAAGCGGAAAAACAACTTACGCAGAAAAAACTGTTGAAACTGCAAAACTTACATTTGCGGACTCCGCTACAGTCGTTAAGGAATTGACAAATGTATACAAATACCACTCTGTTAAAGCTGACGGCAATCAAGTAGCGGTTGAAGGAAATGTCGTGATGGTTGTCAATCCAGCGGATGCATGGGATGTCAAAAAACAATATACATCGCTTAACGCTCAAGGTGTGTATGTGACAGCAATGCCATACAACTTGATCTTGGTTGAGTCGGTTGCTCAAACCACTGGCAAAGTGACTACATTTGTCAAAGGTCGTTACGATGCATTTGTAGGTGGCGGAATCGAGTTTGGTCGTTACACAGAAACCTATGCTCTTGAAGACTTGAACCTCTACACTGCTAAGCAATTTGCTTACGGTAAGGCTCACGATGAAAAGACTGCTGCTGTTTGGAAATTGGAAATCAAATAATAGGTGGTGACACCAAATGGAAGAAACAAAACAATTTCATCCGCTTCTAGGGACATTCAAGGAGCGGATGAAAATCTTTCATGATGCCGAAGACGGGAATCTTTCAAGGATGTTGACTTCATCGGAGAAAGCGATTCTCGACTTAACAGGAGCTTTTGATTTGTCAGATTCTCGCACTGAAGAGCTTGTTTTGGAGCGTGCAAGATATCTGTACAATGATCAGGTCGAGTTTTTCTTTGTAAATTTTCAAGGAGAACTCCTTGAGTTGTCACTTCAAAACCACCCAATAGGAGGAAAAGAGTGCTAGAAACAATCCAAGATTTCTTTGACTTAAAAGAAAATGTTGTCCGACACGTTGGAGACATTTTTGAAGTTGATGATGATCGAAAAAACGAATTGATGAAGAAATTACCTGATTTTGTGAAAGAATACGATTTAGTAGCTTCGGACAATCCAAACGAAGATGTAGTTGTGGAAGATGAATAAACCTGAATTTAAATACAAAAAACCAGAAACCAATACAAGTGAATTAAGAACACCTGTGGAGTTTTATAACTCAAAAGTACTTGAAGGATTAGATGGCAGGGATGTGAGTTTTGAAAAAGTATTTTATACATTTGCAAAAATCTACCCACCTAGTTTAAAGGATATCGAAATTTCAACAGGAAAATCAATGACTGTGAAGATGACCTTGAAAATAAGAGACCCTTTAACAAGTTATCAACCCGATAATAAGCATTTTGTACAAGTTAATGATCACCGATTAGAAAATAAAAAATGGCAGATCATTGACGTTCGTCCCGATTATGACAACCGTGATTATTTAATTGTTGTTATTGGTGGATCAAATGACTAGTGGTGCTACATTAAGAGGCTTCGATGAAGTCATCCGGAATTTAGAGGCAAAGCTAGGCGATGCGAAAGTGAGAAGATCTGCGAATAGAGCTTTGAAAGGCGCAGCAACCGAAACACTTGAAGACTTTAAAGTCGCCCTACAAGTTTTTAAAGATACCGGAGAAACAATTGAAAGCGCAACAGTCGGAAATGTAACGGGTGCTTTTGAAGGGGCGCCAATGGTTAAGCTTGGTTTTGGCGCTGGCTCACGTTGGCGGCTGGAGCATTTGAATGAATTTGGTTATGCCAAAAAGGCCCATCCAAGAGGCTTCGGTGTTATCCGAAGATTTTCGGAAGCCAACAAAGAGAAATTTAAATATAGGTTAGCAACTAAATTGAAAGGAGAAGGGCTTGGATGATTAAAGACAAGATGTCAGAAATATATGATGCTCTGATGAGCGATGAAGAACTTTCTAAAATCACTATCAAATCATTTGAGCGTCCTGAAACTTTACCAACAAATCAGACGAGTATTGTTATTATCCCACTAGGGCCACCTATCCAAAGTGACCAGGGAAGTAATACAAGCTTTTCGAAAACATTTCTTTATCAAATCAACGTTGAATCGATTACCCGAATTGAATGTAAAAAACTGCAAGGGTTAGTCGAAAAGGTAATGGAATCACAAGGATTCTATCAAATCGCTGGGGGTCTAGACGAATGGATCCCTGAAATCAAACGCTATGCAGATGCTAGGACCTATAAAGGAAAGAGCAGACTGTATGACGATTATTAGAAAGGAAATTTAATATGACACAACAAAAACAAGGTACAGCGACAGTCGGTTTTAAAAGCTTGACAGTTCGCATTTTGGATGGGAACCAGACTATAACTGAGGGAGAAAACCTCTTTATCATCCAAGGTAAAAAAGGGGAAGGTGCCACTCAAACAGCTAAGATCTCTGGTCTTGCCGTTGACCCTACAAAAACATTTGGAAGCAACATCGCTTACCATGTAAACAATCGTGGGGTCGGAGATGTCAAAGTAGATCTTGGTCTCTTGGATATCCCCGTAGCACTTTACGTTAAAGCTCTCGGCTACGAAAACGATGATGACATCCTTGACTTCGGGGCAGATACAGTTTCAAAAGATGTTGCGATCTTGCTCGAATCAAACACTGCAGATGGTGGTGGAGCTTACTACGGATTCTACAAAGGGAATCTTTCAATGGATGCGATTGATCTTAACACGATCAAAGATAAAGCTGACGAGCTTGCTACTACAGATGTATCATTTGCTGCAGGCGCAAGCACTGATGAGCAAACTAAGAACAAGTACGGCACAATGTACTTCGGTAGCGATGAAACAAAAATCAAGAAATTGAAAGCAAAACTTGGCATGGCAGTAGCAGGATAATAATTGGGGCATCTAGCCCCTTTATTTATCTTTATATCATTGTAAACCTTTACAATTATTGATATAATGAGTTGTGGAGGTTTTATTATGAAAAATAAGAAAAATACAGTTTTATTGACATTAACAATTATGATCACTTTGGTTTCAATCATTCTAGCTCTCCTACTCGTGAATTCTAACAGCCAATTATCCAAGGTACAAAAGGAACTAGCGAGTGTAAAAGAAGATAAAGACATGGCCACCAAAATAAAAGACAAACTTTCTACATTTGTGTCAAACGCAGACCATGATTTGTTCTTGGAAGCGACTAATTTTGTGTATGATCTAAATCATCCGGTTAATTATAAATTTGGTAACGAAGCACTTTTTGACAAAACTCAAATTGCTGTCAGCGAACCGAAAAAACAAACTTCCGGAATGCTTGCAATGAACCATGATTCTAAAAGTTTCATCCCGGTAACGGCAACACTGACTATAAAAAATAACGACTCATCAAATATTGAATTCAACCCAGGTAAATTCCTTGCGAGCGATGATAAAGGGAACTACCTTTCTTATGATTCTGTTATATCTAACGATAACACTGTCGCTATCCAATCAAAAAAAAGCGTTGTTATACAGGCAGGGAAAGAAGCAACTATAGCTATAGTCTATGCGATGGATAATGACCATTCGGATAATGATGTCAATAAAATTGAATTTGGAAGCAGTACTTGGACTAAATAGAAAAGGCACCAACAAAGGTGCTTTTTATTTTTGAGAGGAAATGAAAATGGCCAAAATTACATTTATTATGAAAAACAAAGACGGTGAAGATGTAGTTCACACAAGTAAAGAGATTACTACTCGTGACTACCGTGACTATCTTGTGTTAAATGACTCACTCACATCTGACAAGACAGAAGTTGAAAAATTAGATCAACAATTAGGCTTTATTGCATCACTATTTGAAGATGTGACTGTAGAGCAACTGTTGGAGCACACTGATTTTGCTAAAATCATTGATGTATTTACAGAGATCTACGCTCATCTCGTGGGTGACGTGGACCCAAAGGGGAAAAAATAGATCCAAAGAACGCATTAAAACGTTTTTACAAATTTGTCAAGGAAGTCTCCGATGGACCATATAATATGAATGTCCACGATGTGATGGAATTAAGCTGGGAAGATCTGATCGGAATAATTGATCTTGATAAAGATCAAACCGAGAATGCATCTTTAGATCTGGCTGACATTTTTGGAGAAATGGAAGCATAAAGCCTCTTTGGGCTTTTTTGTTTGTAAAAGGAGGAAAAATGGCAGGTGGAACGCCACTAGGACAAATGTATATCGAACTAGGGCTGGACGTGTCAAAGTTCAATCCTAGCTTGACAAGTGCAAAGAACGCTGTGAAGTATTTCCAAAATAATGTAAAAGCGCTCGATAGCACGTTGAAAAACAATGGTAAGAGTACAGAACTCCTCAAAGCAAAATACAAGTCTTTAGGACAAGCCATTGAAGCACAGAAAAAAGTACTCGATCAAATGAAGCAGAACTTCGACAAGCTCGATCCTGGATCTGCTAAATTTGACAAAGCTGCTGCTGATATTGAGCGAGAAAATGCTAAGTTATCAGCAATGGAAGGGCAACTGTACAAAGTTGAACAAGCATTGAAGGCTGTAGGCCGTGAAAATAGCTTTTCAGGTAAAATGGAAGCCCTTGGGAAGAATTTGGTTAAAAGTGGAGATCACATTCAAACATTCGGTAAGAAAGTTTCTGATTTTGGTGGGACATTGACAAAAGGTGTCAGTGCTCCATTGATTGCAAGTGCTGGATTTGCCTTAAAAGCTGCAATCGACTATGAAACGGCATTTGCAGGAGTCAAAAAGACTGTAGATGGAACACCGCAACAGTTTGATAAGCTATCTGCTAGTATTCGTGAGATGGCAAAAGAAATGCCTTCAAGTGCAGTTGAAATTGCCAATGTTGCGGAAGCAGCTGGACAATTAGGGGTGCCAATTGGAGCAATCAAGGACTTTTCAAAGACCATGATCAATCTTGGTGTTTCTACCAACTTGAGTTCTGAAGAAGCAGCATCATCAATTGCTAAAATCGGAAATATCATGCAAGTTTCTGGAAAAGATCTGGGTACATGGTCTGCGCACTTTGGATCAGCGGTAGTAGATCTTGGTAACCATTTTGCAACAACAGAACGTGATATTGTCGAAATGACCAATCGTTTGGCAGCGGGCGGAAAGCTTGCTGGATTAACAACGCCTGAAATTTTAGGGCTTGCCACTGCAATGAGTAGCGTAGGTATAGAAGCTGAAGCAGGTGGAACTGCGATGAACCAGACACTTACTGGTATCGGGAAAGCTGTTGCTGGAGTTGGCAAAGGAGCAAAAGAAAAACTTCAACTTATTGCAAACACAGCAGGAATGACAGCAGAACAATTTTCTACTGCATGGAAGCAAAAACCAGCTGAAGCTTTGCAAGCATTTATTAAAGGGCTCCAGAAAGCTCATGAAGAAGGCAAAAACATGGATGGTATCCTTGCCGAACTAGACATGTCTGGAATTCGTCAAGGGAACATGCTCAAATCACTAGCTTCTGCGTCTGACAAGATGGGAGAAGCTGTCCGTAGGTCAAATAGTGCGTGGAAAGAAAATACAGCTCTTACTACCGAAGCTCAAAAACGCTATGAAACGACAGAATCTCAATTAAAAATTTTTAAAAACCAGATCACTGATTTGGCAATTGAATTTGGTGGACCACTTTTGAAAGCTATGAATTCTGGCTTGCAAGCTGCAAAACCTTGGATCCAAAAATTGGCGGACATGGCTAAGGCATTTAGTGAAATGAGCGAATCTCAACAACAGAATATCATCAAATGGGGACTGCTTGCAGCAGGCGCAGGCCCAGCCTTGTCAATTCTTGGTAAAGGTATCGGTGTGATCGGTGGTATTACTAAAGGCATCGGCTTCCTTACTCAAGGTATTGGGAAAGTCGGTGGAGGGTTGTCTGTTTTAGGCAAGACCTTCGAATTGTTTAAACAAGGAAGCAGTCTTTCTTCTGCGTTTAAAACAGCAACAACAGGGATCACAGCAACAGGAGCGGCTGCAGAAAGCGCAGCAACCAGCACATCATTATGGTCTAAAGCTCTTGGCTTTTTGACCAGCCCCGCAGGATGGATAACTGGCGGTCTATTAATTGGTGGTGTTGCCACTAAATACGCTTTAGATGCCCAAGAAGCGGAAAAACGCACTCATTTATGGGGGACTGCTGTCAATGAGTTACAATCTAAGGAATTAAGCGGATTGTATGATAAAGTACAAGAAGCTAACAAAGCTATGATGGACTTTGGTTCCGGATCAACTAAGAGTGTCGAAGAAGTCCGTAAGAGCGTGCAAGGTCTTGGACAAGATATTGCGAATCTGGTTGATAAGAACACCCAAAAGAAGATTGAGCTTGCTGACAAACTCGGTTTATCCAAAGAGTCTCAACAAGCTATTATAGAGGGTGCTGAACGAACCAAAACCGTAGTCAATGACTTAACTGGTCAAATCACAGATATCTACCAGAGAGCAGCAGACCAACACAGGGATATCACTAAGGAAGAGCAACGTATTGTCACAGCTAACCAGAATGAGTTAATTAATATCCAACTCAAGAACATGAAGTATTCTGGTGCCGAACGTGTCGCAATCACTAAAGCTATTAATGGTGAGATTAGCGGTTTAAATCGTGAGCAAGCTCAACGTTCATTGACTGAAATTTTAAGGTGGATGAACGAGGAGAAAAAAGCCTATGATGACCGAAAGAAACTTTTAAAAGATGCTCTCGATAGTATCAAGGGAACGGACGCAGAAAGCGTAGAAGCACGCAAAAAAGTCACTGCCGAGTTACAACAAATTGAAGCAGACCACAACGCTAAAATGGAAGCGTATGGAGTGCGTTATGCGCAACTGGTCAAGAAATTTCGTGAAAGTGGAATTGATGGAATCGGTGAGCAAGTTGCTAAGATGTACCAAGAAGCCTTCGAAAAGACTGGTTTATCTTTTGAGGAATTTGAAAAGAAAGCCATTAAGGCTGGAAACTCAATTCAGCAAACCAGCTCCCTTTGGGCGCACGAAATAGACGGTATGTCTGAGAAACAAATCCAAGCTAATACAGCGTGGAACGCTATGACTTGGGATTTGAAAGAGGGCAAACTTAAAACCAACGCTCTTGAAATTGTCAAAGAAGCTGCAAGCGCAGAAGATGGCTGGAATCAAATGGAATTCCTTTTGAAAAATGCGAATCTTGAGACTAACGCTAAAATGATGATTGGTCAAGCGCTTGTAGAAGTCGATAAGTGGAACTCATTGACACCAGAGCAAAAAGAGTTGGTAGTTGGGAATAACCAAGGTATGAAAGCAGTACTTGACAGCAAGACATTGCTTGAACAGTACAACGCAATGCCAGCGGAAGTCAAAGAACTCTTAATGAATAATACCGACTTCCTATCGTCTGGTGAGCGTGCAACTGCGATTATTGAACGATGGAATACACTGACACCAGAACAGAAAGAGCTGATCTTAAAGGATGCTGCAAGCGATAAGGCTGAACGTGTTAGACTAGCAGTTGATTCGTTAACTGGTATGGCCCATGTAGTTAATTTGGATGCAGAAGACAAGACCAAGAGCGCTATCGCTAGTGCAATGTCTAGCATTTTAACATTACCAACAGACCACAAAACGGATTTGATCGCAACTCCAGATGGTGTCACACTTGGAACAAATAACGCTATGGCCAGCCTTGGATTGTTCAACGGCTTTGCTGTACCGACTAAGCAGTTAACTGTTGATCCAAGTAATGCCACGAATGGCGCACAACAAGCGATCAATAAACAGCAAGAATGGAATAACACTCCAAGCCCTGTTAAACCACAATTAGGTGATCCAACTGGTGCTATCACTGCTGCACGACAAGCGATTGATAATCAAAACGCTTGGAACGCCACACCAAGCCCAACTAAGTCCATAACAGGCGATAGCACTAGTGCTGTTAATGCTGCAAACAGTGCTACCAATGCTATCAACGGTATTCCAACAAGTCACCACACGACTATCACTGCTACAGAAGTAGTAAATAAAGTGGTCAACTCATTCTCCCGTGTTTTCGGACCAAGACACGAAAAAGGTACGAACTTCCACGAAGGTGGACTCGCAATGGTCAATGACCAGCGAAACGCAGTCTATAAAGAAATGGTAACTTTACCAGACGGAAGCTCATTCATACCAGACGGACGGGATGTTGTACTCAACTTGCCTCGTGGATCCAAAGTATTGCGAGCTGATAGAACTAAACGATTGATGAAAAATCTCGGTTTTCCAAGATATGCGGCAGGGGTCGGAATCCCAGAAGATGCTAAATTCTTGCGAGAAATCAAAAATGCCAGCAAGCAATTTTCGTTTAAAGATAATTCTACCGGAAATAGCTACAGTGGTGAAAATATCGTTGCTGAGATCGCAATTCTGAGAGCAAGTTTAGAAAAGATCCTTACTGCTATCCTTGAGAAACCGTCAGAAACGTATCTGGACGGTGATGTTTTAGCGCAGAACAGCTATCAAAGATATTCTAAAATCATGGCGAGGGAGGGAATCTAATGTTTAACATGATTATAAATGGATTTGACACTGGATCAATCCCAAACTGCTATGTGACGGATTTTGGAGAAGACCAGACGGCCACACCAAGAGTAGAATCAAATACGATCTATGGAGCCAATGGAGATTATAATCTTTACGATGGAGCTTATGACGGATACGATAAAACGGTAAGTTTTTACGTTGTCAAAACAAGCGAAATCGAAACGATTGTAAATCAATTCAAGCCGGAAGAAAATAAAATAGAGTTTAGTCATCGACCAGGCTCTATTTTTTATGCCGATTTCCAAAGCGCATCATTTAAACAAAATGGTCTTCACGCTTGGACTTTAGAAATTAAGTTAAAGATGCATCCATTCCGTTACTTAAATAATGACGTTACAGTCACTTTGGCAGGTAACGGGACGGTAAACAATCCAGGAACGGTATATTCTGAGCCTATCATCACAATTGAAGGGAATGGCGATGTTTCTCTCACTATTGGGAAGCAAACCATGCAACTTACGATTGACACGAAAGCAACAATTGATTGCCGTCACAAGAAACAAAATGTCTATGACAAAAATGGAAATTTGAAAAACACCTTGAGAAAACGAGGTGGTTTCTTTGAAATTGCTCCAGGTACGTCTGGTATTGCGGTTTCAGGTACCGTCTCAAAAATTACAATAAAAGGGAATTGGAGGTATAAAGTATGATTTATCTACAAGAGGGAAACTTCCCTCTTAACGAAGCTTTTAGCTCCGAAATCGTCCAGGAAGCTAACAGCACCTATCAGCTTACTTTTAAATTCCCCACATCAGACCCCAAATGGGCATTGTTAACTCCAGAAACAGAATTAGTTGCTGATGACTTGCATGGCGAACAGTACTTTACTGTCTTCGAAGTCGAAAAGCAACATGGATATGTCACTGTATATGCTAATCAAGTAGCCACCTTGTTAAATGGTTATTCCATCAATAAGATCAATGTCGATCGAGTCAATGGAGAAACTGTGATGAATGCGCTTGTTGCCGGTTTTAAACGAGAAACACCATTCACCTTTTTTTCCGATGTGATGTCAAAACACACCCTTAATCTTAAAGATATCTCAGCAATGGAAGCTTTGGCAAAAGATAAGCATTCTATCGTTGGGCAGTGGGGTGGAGATCTTGTCCGAGATAAGTACAGTGTCCGATTGCTAGAAAATGGTGGAATCGAAAACGAATCATTGTTTGCCTACAAGAAAAACATGAAGTCGTTCCAAGAAACAAAATCCACCAAAGAGTTGAGAACACGGATCCATTTTAAAAAGGTCATCGAAGCGCACGAGGAAGGAAAGAAAGATCAGATCCTAACTGTGACTATTGATAGCCCACTGATTAATAAATACAAACATATCTACGAAGCAGATATGGAAGTACAAGATCAGGATGTCGTGGATCAAAAAACGCTTGAGGAATATGGCAAGCGCTATTTTCGTGAAACTCTGTGTGACATGATCGAAGAAAGCCTTGAGATTGATGTTGTAGGCCAGGCAGATCAACCAGTACACATGTTTGATATCGTGAGCATCTTCCACGAGGGCTACGATGTCGATTTGCGAAAAAAGATCACGAAATACAAGTTTAATCCAATGAGCATCAAGCTTGTCAGCATCGGTTTCGGTGAAGTTACTAGAACTTTAGCAGACTCTATTTCAGGAATGGTCAACGATTCTGTCGACAAGAAAATGAAGTCTTATGATGCAGAATATGAAGCGAAAGTGCAGAAGCTTGTAGATAATGCTAATGCTGAGTATGACAAGCAAGCAAAAGAACTGGAACATAAAATCACTGATGGAATCGAACAAGCCAAAGCACAAGCTGAAGTAGTCAAGCAGGAAATTTCGGCTCAAGTAACCGACAAAATCAATGCAGCAAACCAAGCAAATAAAAATGAAATTGTAGAAGAGTTTAAAGCTCAATACAATGGCATCGAAGTGAATATGCAAGGTTTGAAAGCCACTACTGATCAATTAAAGACCAGTGATGCTGATATCCAGAAGCTGATCAATGATTTCAAAGATCAGACACAAAGCCAATTTGCTGGAATCCAAGGTGCACAATCACGCTTTGAGCAGACCACAGAAAAAGCCATCTCTGACCTGACCAATGTCACAAATGGCAAGGCAGATCGCTCTTATGTTGAGCAGACAGTGGTAGGAGTCAAAGAAGAGTTCACCACAATTGGGGTCGGTGGTGGCCCTAACATGCTCCGAAATTCCAGAGCAGATGAGGGGCTGAAATATTGGACTGAAGCTAATGAGCGATTGAGTTTCACAGCTCACACTTTTTATTTTAACGGCCAAAAGAGAATGTTTTCTCTAAGACCAGGAGCAATTTTTCAAAGCCCACGTTTTATCGTTAAACGTAATGCTGATTATATGCTCAACATGCTCGGTTTTGACGCTAACTCAAAGAGTTTTAAAGTTTATTTTTGCAAACGTAAAAAGGGAAGTACAGCGGATTTTGAAGGAAAACAATTAATTTTCGAAAAAAACGGAAGCCCGATTTTTGATAGTTCTATGGCTGTTAAAAAATCATTTAAGTTTAACGTAGGTGATTTTGACGATGGCTACTTGCAATTTGAATATGTTGGAAATGACAATGGCAGATGGGCCGGCCTATTTATGACAGAACTTGACTTCTACGAGGGTATAAATGACCGCAAATGGCAACCAGCCCCAGAAGATCAAAATTACCTGGTAGAACAGGCACAGGCAACATTTGAGCAGACCATTCAAGGCCTATCTACTCAATTAACAAAATTAGAGACTAAGACTGGCCCAAGTGGTGAACTTGAACAGCGCATGCTGACTTATTCTGAAAAAGCTGCTGTAGACGCTGTGAAAGCAACCAGACAGATTCTAGAACAAGGGTATGTTGCTAAATCTCAATACACCGAAGATGTAGCTGGAATCACAAGAAGATTTGATGAAATTGTGCAAGCAGGAGAGAACCTGCTTAAAAACAGCGGTAATCCTCAAAATGTGGAGGGGTGGGGTTATTATGATCCCGGATTGAGTCCAGTTGTAACAGTTTCAACTAATCCAATCTACTACAACGAATCCAGAAAACTCTTTAAACTTGACAATTCAACCAATAGTGAAAAATTTGCAGCATCCCAGCGCTTCAACACCAAAAGAAATACAACTTACACTATTTCATTTGATGCAATTGGATCAGACAATCTTAAGAATGCCACATTCTACTTTTTGGCAAGGAAGAAAGGTGAGACGGGGAATTTTACAAAAGTATTCACGCTTGCTGACAAGATCGCTATCCCACGAGATAGAATCACACGCTACTATTTCACGGTCAACTCCGAAGACTACGATGAAGCATTTTTGCGATTTGACAACACTGGATCATCAAATGGACAGCCAGCCAGTCTCTTTTTTGGTGACATCGATGTGTATGAAGGGTCTCTCAAGAGAGCTTACCAACCGCCAACAGATAACGGATCATCTGTGATTGAAGCCAAACTTGCTGAATACAAACAGACAGTAGATGGACAATTCACGACAATCACCAATCAAATGGGTGACATGTTGAGAAAAACGGATATCCAGATCACTCCTGGACAGATTAGTTTTGGTGTTGGTAAGGAAATTAGTGGAAGAACCATCAGTTCCTTGCTAGTACAAGAGCCAGAATCCATTGCTTTAATTGCAAAATTGATTAAAGTAAAAGGGGACATGGTAGTTGATGGATCCATTTTAGGACGTCATATTGCAAGCGAGAGCGTGGAAACTGGACACATGAAAGCAGGATCAGTCACTACACCAATTTTGGCTAGTAATGCAGTGACAGCAGACAAGGTACAAGTTGATTATGCATTGATCCAGAAATTGCTCGCAAATCAAGCATTTATCAGAGAACTTACATCGCAAAAAGCCTTTATCACGCAACTTGCTTCAATAGATTTCTCTGCAGAACGAATCCAAGGCGGTCGATTGTTATCTACTAACGGAGCTACAGATTTCAACTTGGAAAATGGGACCATTAATTTTTACTCAAACAAAGGATCCATAAAACGAATAGATGATACAACTTCGTCTCAATTTATTAGGTTGGAGCAAGGCGACTACAGAGGCGAACGTGTCATTGATAAAAAAGCCGCACGAATTGTCATTGGAACAAACCACGACAAGAAAGAAAGTGTAGAAAACGCTACATTTTCTGGCACTCGATTGTGGTCAGGAAGTGGAAATGGGGAAAAAGAATCATTTTATGAAGTAGTCGCAGACCGTATTGCATTTTATGCAAACGGACAGTATCGCAGTCCTTGGTTGTTACACAACAACACAAGGGACCAAAATACATACCTAATCCCGCTCAATGAAAACAATGTTAAACACATTATTGGACGTGGTGACAAGCATTTTCACGCTGCTTATATAGATAATGTATATGTTGGAAAAGAAGCAAGAAACGTAGCTGGCTATCTTTGGGATATATTGACATGTTTCGGAATACTTGCACGATACGGCTGGGATACAAAGAATCCAAGCTTCCAGAACCACACAAGAGACAACTTAATTAACAAATACGGATTCAGATAGAAAGGAATTCAATGAACGAAAATAATTATGTAGGAATCATCGCAGAACTAGCAAATCAACTAGCTAGTAAGTCGATCACTGAGGCTGAATTTAAGGTTCGTCTCACTGAGTCACAGCAACTAGTAGCACAACTTGCTCAGGAAGTTGAAAGCTATCGCTCTGTCCTAGAGTCTGACAAAGATTTGAAGGATCTATTTGAAGAAATTAAAAACAAAAACGAGGTAACTAAATAATGGATTACAAAGTACAATTTAAATCATACGATGCAGTAGCCAACACTACGAAAGTAGCAATCAAGCAAGATTTTCCGTACCGTGTCTTTGAAGAAATCTTGCCAACCAATCGCATGACCGAAGATGATGCGACACTGGTTGAAGCAGTATTGAATATCGTCCGCATGGAGCTTGATACATCTGGCGCAGTCGTATCAATCAAAAAAGAGTTAGACAAATCTGTCGAAGCTAACAATAACGCTATCGCTAAAATCCAAGAATTGACCAAGGAGAACGAAGCGATGACGCAACAAATCCAAAGCATCAAATCAGTAGCTGATTGGTCAGTTCTCGCTCGTGTAACAGATACAGACAATCCAATTGATCCAACTTTGTATGCTCGTGGATTGGAATTGGTAGAAACTGGCCAAGCTGGAAAAGAATACAAGGCACACGACATCTTTGTTGTTAACAATCCAAATCACATCGCTAAATATGGCGAAGGCACTCGTGTGCTTGTGCAAGTAAACTCTGACTTTACTTACAATGGCGAAAGTGTAGAAGAACTCGAAGGTAAATTGTCGCAAGACGGCAAGTTGGCAGTATGGAAATGGGAACTTCCAAAAGAAAACAAACCAGCTCAACCAAGCGGAGATCTTGAAACTCAACCAGCAACCACAGCTACACCACAACCAGTACTTTAATTAGAGAGGGGAGTGATCTATGGTCCACTTTACACCAGAGGACATCAGCATGATCATTGGATTTGTCGGTGTCCTCCTTGGCATTTACGGTAATTTTAAAGGAAGTGTCGTGGCGCAAGAAAAACGCATGGTCGTGATCGAAAAAGACATCGAAAACATGCGTGACTTCCGTCTAACAGCGGTGAGACGACTCGACAACCACGATGAACAGAATAAGTCTCTATTGATCCTCGCAGAGCAGGTCAAAGCCTTGAGCGAGGATATGAAGGAACTTAAAGCATTAATTCAAAACAAAAATAATTAAGAGGTAATATTATGAATAAAATTAACTGGTCTGTACGTATCAAGAATAAAAATTTTTGGCTTGCAATCGTTCCAGCTCTTGCATTGCTTTTCCAAGCATTTGCGGATATCTTTGGTATCAAGCTAGAGTTTGGCCAAACCATTGATAAAATCTTGGTATTCGTCAATGTGTTGTTTGCCTTCTTCGTTTTGGTCGGAGTGGTCAACGATCCAACTACTGCTGGATTGAGCGATTCAGAGCGTGCTTTAGGCTATGAAGAACCTAGCGAAGATTAATATATTTTTACTGGCTACTATCTATTTTTGGATAGTAGCCTTTGATTTTAGAAAGGAGCAGTAATGGCTACTTTAAATGATATTTTGGGATATGCAGAAGGGTTAGCAGATGCTGGCACGGGTGTATCTATGAGCAAATGGGGGATGCAATGCGCTGCATTACCTAATGCGATCTCTACTTACTTTTTCGGTAAGACACTCTGGGGTAATGCGATTGATCTGCTTAATTCTGCTCGTGATTTAGGCTATGAGGTGGAATATAACCAAGAGGGCAATCTGGACAGCAAGCCACGGGCTGGTGCTGTATTCGTCATGGATACGACATACATCTACGGCCACAGCTACGGTCACACAGGTCTAGTCATCGAAGATTCAGACGGTTATACCATGCGCACCATTGAGCAGAATATCGACGGCAATGCAGACAGTCTTTACGTAGGAGGTCCGGCACGATATAACACCCGTGATTTTAACGGTATTGTAGGCTGGTTTTACTTCCCTGTAGACGGACAACCAGCACAAGTAAATGCTGTCGAGCCGTCAGAACCTCTAACAGTCGATTCTAGCGCATTTAACGAGGAGACAGGCACATTCACAGTCGAAGTTTCTGCGCTCAATGTACGTTCCTCTGCTGGGCTTTTAGGTGACATCGTAGCAGTCTATACCGCCGGTCAAGAGATTAACTATGATGGCTGGTTAGACAATGACGGTTATATCTGGATCACATATATCGCAAGTTCCGGTAATCGCAGATATGTGGCAGTAGGACAATCGCAGAATGGTAAGCGTATCACAGACTTCGGCTCATTCGCTTAAAACAAGGAGGATTTAATGACATTATTAAATTCGACAAATCTGAAACAATTCGAAGGAGGGGCAGTCGTCAAGCAAGGCGACTCTGCCTCTCTGTTTGGTTATGAGCTACTGGATGAAAACATGCGCCCGATCAGCGAGCTGAATGGCAAGAATGCCACGATCAGGATCTTTAACCAAAAAGGAAAGGCCACATTTGAAAGTAAAGTGGATAAATCCAGAGTCACTTTAAAAATCGAAAAAGCCCTTCCGATCGGATCCTATCTGGTTGAAGTCGTTTGCGGTGGCTATATTTTCCCCAGCGATCGCTCAACACGTTTAGACGTCACCCGTTCAGCAGACGAATTTACAAGCGAGGAAGTATTATTGCTTGTAAAAAATGATGTTAAAACCGAAATCGACAAGTATGTCGCTGAACATCCAAACGGATCGCAAACAGAAGAGTTTCCAGACCTAACAGTACTATACAATCTTGCTAAAATTTAGAGAGGAAAAATTATGACTTTAAATACTGAAAAATTAACATCATTCGCCCAAGCTGTCGGGACTGATATCAAGGAAATTAAAACCACACTTGCAAATAAAGCCGACAAGTCAGAACTTGGACAAGCTGGAATCACACAACAACAACTAGACACAGCTATCGCTGGTGTCAAGACTGCCATTTTAGGCGATGGAGTACCAGAAGAATTAGATACTCTCAAAGAGATCGCTGACCGTATCGCAAATGGTGCAGGATCAGCAGACCAAGCTATTGTGTCTAAAATGACAGAGCTTGGCCAAAAATTCACTGACCTTGAAAATACTGACTTCGTACAAATCTATACAACGGCTAAAAATACCCTCTAAGGAGGTGCTGAATGGATAAATTAAAGAAAGCTATAGAATCCATTGGTCGTGATATTGGGACGCTTCAAGCTAATCAAGGCGGAGCGTTGCAAACTTCCAAAGCTTACGAGTTGTTTCCAACGTATGCCACGTTACAAGCGCAGATGACCACGAATATCAAGGAGAAGCACGTAGACCTCGGTCTGGACGCTCTCATCGATACAAAATTGCAAAACGGTGGCGATCCGTTTATCACAAGATCCAAGTTACCAACGATTGACACAAGCCAGCTTGCTTCGAAAAACGATCTTGAAGAGTTGAAGCGTTCAGTCGGTTCTGGTGGTGCTAGTGGCGAATTAAAAGGCCAAGGCTTTCCATATGCTCTAAACGCAGATATTGGTACAATTTATACTGATACGACAGCTAAAAATGGGGCGGTTAAATGGATTAAAAAGGCCAATGGAACTGGATCTAACGCTTGGTCTGTATTGTTTGGCGATGTCAAAGTTAGACCAAGAAATATCAACTCAAATCAAGCTAATGCATATGTCGAGTTTAGACGTATAAACTCCACGGTTGAGATCGGCTTTGGTGGCCTCTCTTGGGGTTGGTTTGGAATCGTGAGACGAGGTGCGCCCGGCTACGTTCCACAAGGCTCTGACCGTGAGCGAAACGTGGTGATCTTAAACGTCGGCGGTATACCAGTCGGTTTTCGTGCGACCAGCTCAAAACTGGGTATTATGACGAATGACAAGGGCAAGCGCCTTGGCACTTTTTATTTAGGCGGGCCTGGCGACGGCAACCAGCTACGCTTACAATTCGATGACCCAGTGCCAACAGATCGTGATATCGGAGACTTGCGGTTTACTGATATGTCATATATCACAGATGACCCGTGGCCAGAAACTCTATAATACATAAGACACACACCCCCTCAATTCGAGGGGGCTTTTTTTATTGTGCTTATAACGGCAATTATTAAAATTGTCCGTTGTAACCTCAATCGAATGACTATGTTTTTTTGATTCTCTGCTATAAGCAATGGGTCTTTACATCAAAAAAAGTGATGATTAAATAACCATCACTTTTTGTTTTTTAACTGATTGGCGTATTCTGTCATTTTAATTGCGTGTTTCAAACGCATATTCATAATATCAGAAATACCATTCTTATATTTGTCTACAGCTTGGGTGGATAATCCACAATTTTTACTAATAGAATAGGCTGTGGCATTTTCTAGCAGCCATTTAATAGCATTGATATCAACTAACATATTTACCTCACAAAAAACCAAATGATCACTACGATCAACAGAAGCCCTAAAATAAACTCAAGTTTTTCTCTAGCTGTGGTTTTTTTAACATTAAATTTTACTTTCATCACGATACCTGTTATAATTAAAGCAAGCCCCACCAAGGGGCGGATAGTGATTGCTCACTATCCGAATTCGATGTGCCACTCAATGCTTATGATGAACAAGTTGATTTTGACTACTAGCTTATTCGTCTTAGCTTTGATTGGCTTTTTTCTTCGCCTTAACATTTATTTTTCCTTTCTTTAGTTTCCTTGTCTAAGGTTTCCTCCTTAACCTTATGTATATATTATACAACTAAAGTTGTATTAAATCAAGAGATTTTACTAACTTTTTTAAAAAAAAATAAAAGATTTTTTCCTATTAAATAGCTTCATTCTATATCTCTTTTATAATTAAGCTTGAACTTTCTTGGAACCTATGCTAAACTAGTAATACAAATGATGAGCCGTGAAAGTTTTAGAAGTCAGTACCTAAAACAGACCCTAAAACCTAAAAACAGCTATATAATTGAGTTTTAGAAACTCCCACCGGCTCCATATTTTTATTCATGGAAGATTACTCAAGAGGCTTAAGAGGCCGTGTTGGAAACGCGGTAGGCGTGTAAAAGCGTGCGTGGGTTCGAATCCCATGTCTTCCGTTGTTGAGACATCATTGTGTAGCAGTGGTGTTTTTTTGTACAATAAAGAGTCCCAAAAATAGACAAGTGAGGGAGGAGAAAAAGTGATTGCACAGCTAGATACCAAATCAGTCTATACCTTTATGGAAAGCCTTGTGACTATAAAAGACTATGTTCAAGTGGCTAAAAGCATGGGGTATGACGCATTGGGAATCATGGATGTAGATAATTTATATGGTGCTTATGAATTTATCGAAGCCTGTCAGGCCCACAAGCTCAGCCCCTTGGTCGGTTTAGAAATTGGACTAGAGGTAGACAATGAAACAATTCCGTTTCGGATGATCGCTCTGTCAACGAAGGGCTACCAGAATCTGATGAAGATGTCGACCGTCAAAATGATGGGGAAGAGCAATTGGGAGGATGTGAAGCACCTAACAGAAGGAGTAGCAGTCATTGTCCCAGCTCCTTTTGCTAGTGGAGACTTGCCGCCTGGTCTAGATTACTTCATCGGAGTTTTTGCGGATACGCCGGTCCAAGAGTTTAGCCACCCTGTGCTCCCTCTTCATACCGTTCGATTTTTTGAGGCTGGGGATGTGGAAGCCATGCAGATGCTGGCAGCCATCAAGGACAATCAAAGCTTGACAGAAACAGGGCCAATTGATCCTACAACAGTCCTAAAAACTCCTCAGGATTTAAAGAATGATTTTGCAGAGCGATTTCCGCAAGCTATCACAAATCTGGAAAACCTTGTCCAAGGGATTCAATATGATATTGACACCCAGTTGAAATTGCCTCGCTTCAATCCTCAGAAACCAGCTGTTGAGGAACTGAGAGAATTATCCCAAGCGGGTCTTCTTCGAAAGAACTTGACCAATCCGGTCTATCAAGAACGTCTGGAGCATGAATTAGACATTATTCACCAAATGGGCTTTGATGATTATTTCTTGATTGTCTGGGACCTTCTTCGTTTCGGACGGAGTCAAGGCTATTATATGGGAATGGGACGTGGGTCTGCTGTAGGCTCACTGGTAGCCTATGCCCTAGAGATTACAGGGATTGATCCTGTGGAGAAGAACCTCCTGTTTGAGCGCTTTTTAAATGTGGAGCGCTACACCATGCCGGATATTGATATTGATATTCCTGATATCTATCGACCAGAATTTATCCGCTATGTGCGAGACCGTTATGGGAGTTACCATGCAGCTCAGATCGTGACCTTTTCAACCTTTGGGGCCAAACAAGCCATTCGCGATGTCTTTAAACGTTTTGGGGTACCAGAGTACGAATTGACCTCCATTACCAAGCGGATTGGGTTTAGGGATACGCTGACAACCGCGTATGAACAGAACCTAGCTTTTCGACAAGTGATTCATAGCCGAGCAGAATTTGAGCGTGGCTTTGAAATTGCAAAAAGAATTGAAGGCCAACCAAGACAGACATCGATCCACGCGGCTGGGGTTGTGATGAGTGACCAGGATTTGACGGATCACATTCCTCTCAAGTATGGAGAAGACATGTTTGTCACCCAGTACGATGCTCATGCGGTTGAAGCCAATGGTCTGTTGAAGATGGACTTTTTGGGTCTGCGAAATTTAACCTTTGTTCAGAAAATGAAGGAAGCAGTTTATGAAAAGTATCAAGAGGAGATCGTGATTGAAGCCATTGATTTAGAAGATCCAGGAACCTTGGCCTTGTTTGCTGCTGGGGATACCAAGGGGATTTTCCAATTTGAACAGGCTGGAGCCATTCGCCTCTTGAGACGAGTGAGACCCAACCATTTCGAAGAAGTGGTAGCGACCACCTCTCTCAATCGTCCAGGAGCTAGTGATTACATTGATAATTTCGTCAAAAGAAAGCACGGTCAAGAAAAAGTTGAGATTTTAGATCCAGCGATTGAAGAAATTTTAAGGCCCACTTATGGGATCATGCTCTACCAAGAGCAGGTCATGCAGGTTGCCCAGCGTTTTGCAGGTTTTAGCCTGGGAAAAGCCGATATTTTACGTCGGGCTATGGGCAAAAAAAATGCAGCTGAAATGCACAAGATGGAAGACGATTTTGTCGCAGGTGCTCTTAAACTTGGACATACGGAAGAAAAAGCCAAAGAGGTCTTTGCGATTATGGAAAAATTCGCAGGCTATGGGTTTAACCGTTCCCATGCCTATGCCTATTCTGCCTTGGCCTTTCAGATGGCCTATTTCAAGGTCCATTATCCAGATGTTTTCTTTGATGTTATGCTCAATTATTCGAGCAGCGATTATCTGACAGATGCTCTCCAGTTTGATTTTAAAGTCGCGCCATTATCCATCAACACCATCCCTTACAGAGATAAGTTCCAGGATCGAAAAATCTACTTGGGAATGAAAAATATCAAGGGACTCCCGAGAGATTTAGCGTATTGGATCATTGACAATCGTCCCTTTGAAAGTGTCGAAGATTTTATTTTACGACTCCCCAATCAGTATCATAAATTGCCTTTGTTAACACCTTTAGTGGAGCTTGGATTGTTTGATATTTTTGAAAAAAATAGGCGCAAGGTGCTTCACAATTTGCCGAATTTGTTTGTCTTTGCCGATGAGCTAGGTAGTTTATTTGCAGATTCTAACTATTCCTGGACAGAAGCAGAAGACTTTAGCCAGGCTGAAAAATATGAGAAGGAAGAGGCCATTATTGGTGTCGGGCTCAGTACTCACCCATTGGTTGCGATTGGGCAAACGAGTCCCTACGAGATCCAACCAATTTCTCAAATCATACAAGGAGAGCAGGTACGCATTCTCATTGAGGTACAAAACATTCGAACCATTCGAACCAAGTCAGGTGATCTCATGGCTTTCTTACAAGTCAGTGATACCAAGAAAAAATTGGATGTGACCCTTTTCCCTGAAACCTACAATCGATTTTCCTCCTTGATAAAAGAAGGTGGCTTTTATTACTTGACAGGGAAGATACAAGAGCGTGATGGGCGCTTGCAGATGATTCTAGCAGAGGCACAACTAGCGACCAATGAAAAGTTCTGGATCCAGTTGCTCGATCATCGTCAGGATAAAACGATTCTTTCTATCTTGAAAAAATATCCGGGCCCATATCCTGTGATATTACGCTATGAAGACGAGAAAAAAACTCTTCAATTGAAGGGCTATACCGTCCAGAAAAACAAAGAATTGGAAGATGAATTAAAGAATCTCGTTATGAAAACGATTTATCGGTAAAAACTGCGAAAAATACGAGAATTTTAGTCTTCTTTGTGTTATAATTACGTAGAATGTAAAAGAAAAAAAGGAGCAAACAACGAAATGAAACGTATTGCTGTTTTAACTAGTGGTGGAGATGCCCCTGGTATGAATGCTGCCATCCGTGCAGTTGTTCGTCAAGCAATTTCAGAAGGAATGGAAGTTTTCGGTATCTATGATGGATATGCGGGAATGGTTGCTGGTAAAATTCAGCCCCTTGACGCCTCATCTGTTGGAGATATTATTTCCCGTGGTGGTACCTTCCTTCATTCAGCTCGTTACCCTGAATTCGCACAACGCGAAGGTCAATTAAAAGGGATCGAGCAATTGAAGAAACACGGGATTGAAGGTGTTGTCGTTATTGGTGGAGATGGTTCTTACCATGGTGCGATGCGCTTGACTGAGCTTGGATTCCCAGCTGTGGGTCTTCCTGGTACGATCGACAACGATATCGTCGGAACTGACTTTACAATTGGTTTTGATACGGCAGTCACAACTGCAATGGACGCGATCGATAAGATCCGTGATACTTCATCTAGTCACCACCGTACTTTCGTTATCGAAGTGATGGGACGTAACGCTGGAGATATCGCTCTTTGGGCAGGGATTGCATCTGGTGCAGATGAAATCATCATCCCTGAAGAAGGATTCAAGATCGAAGATGTTGTTGAGAGCATCAAAGAAGGTTACGCAAAAGGTCGTACCCACAACATCATCATCTTGGCTGAAGGCGTGATGTCTGCAGATGAATTTGGTAAAGCTTTGAAAGAAGCTGGTGATGAAAGTGACCTTCGTGTGACTGAGCTTGGCCACATCCAACGTGGTGGTTCACCTACTGCGCGTGACCGTGTTCTTGCTTCACGTATGGGAGCACACGCTGTTAAATTGTTGAAACAAGGAATCGGTGGTGTAGCCGTTGGTATCCGTAATGAAAAAATGGTTGAAAACCCAATCCTTGGTAAAGCAGAAGAAGGAGCCCTCTTTAGCTTGACAGAAGATGGTAAGATTGTGGTAAACAATCCACATAAAGCTGATCTTGGTCTTGCCGAGTTGAACCGTAGCTTGTCTTCAATCTAATTTTATTTCATAAATTCGTTAACCTTGTCTTAAAAAGACAGATATATTTAAAAAGGAGTCATATATATCATGAACAAACGTGTAAAAATCGTTGCAACTTTAGGTCCTGCGGTAGAAATCCGTGGCGGTAAAAAATTCGGTGAAGATGGATACTGGGCTGAAAAACTTGACGTTGAAGCTTCAGCACAAAACATTGCTAAATTGATCGAAGCTGGCGCTAACACTTTCCGTTTCAACTTCTCACACGGTGACCACCAAGAACAAGGTGAACGTATGGCGACTGTTAAACGTGCAGAAGAAATCGCTGGTAAAAAAGTTGGTTACCTTCTTGATACAAAAGGTCCTGAAATCCGTACTGAATTGTTCGAAGGCGAAGCTAAAGAATATTCATACAAGACTGGTGAACGTATCCGCGTTGCTACAAAACAAGGTATTAAATCAACTCGTGAAGTGATTGCTTTGAACGTTGCTGGTGCGCTTGACATCTTTGATGACGTTGAAGTTGGACACCAAGTATTGGTTGATGATGGTAAATTGGGTCTTCGCGTTGTAGAAAAAGACGCTGCAAAACGTGAATTTGTTGTTGAAGTTGAAAACGATGGTATCATCGCTAAACAAAAAGGTGTCAACATCCCTAATACGAAGATTCCTTTCCCAGCCCTTGCTGAACGCGATAACGACGATATCCGCTTCGGTTTGGAACAAGGTATCAACTTCATCGCGATCTCATTCGTACGTACTGCAAAAGACGTTCAAGAAGTTCGTGCTATCTGTGAAGAAACTGGTAACAGCCACGTTCAATTGTTTGCGAAAATCGAAAACCAACAAGGTATCGAAAACTTGGATGAAATCATCGAAGTTACTGATGGTATCATGATCGCTCGTGGTGACATGGGTATCGAAGTACCATTTGAAATGGTTCCAGTTTACCAAAAAATGATTACTTCTAAAGTAAATGCTGCTGGTAAAGTTGTTATTACTGCAACAAACATGCTTGAAACAATGACTGAAAAACCACGTGCTACACGTTCAGAAGTATCTGACGTCTTCAACGCTGTTATCGATGGTACTGATGCTACAATGCTTTCAGGTGAGTCAGCAAACGGTAAATACCCACTTGAATCTGTAGCTACAATGGCGAAAATCGATATGAACGCTCAAACACTTTTGAAAGAATATGGTCGTTTGAACCCAGCTTCATTCGAACGTAACTCTAAGACAGAAGTTATGGCTTCAGCTGTTAAAGATGCTACAAACTCAATGGATATCAAATTGGTTGTAACCTTGACTAAGACAGGTCACACTGCACGTTTGATCTCTAAATACCGTCCAGATGCTGATATCTTGGCATTGACATTTGACGAATTGACAGAACGTGGATTGATGTTGAACTGGGGTGTTATCCCAATGTTGACAGATGCTCCTTCATCAACTGATGATATGTTCGAAATTGCTGAACGTAAAGCAGTTGAAGCTGGTCTTGTTAAATCTGGTGATGATATCGTTATCGTTGCTGGTGTACCAGTTGGAGAAGCTGTTCGTACAAACACAATGCGTATCCGTACAGTACGTTAATAGACAATTATATCTAAAAGCCTTGCTGGTTGGTCCGAAAGGATTGACCGCGAAGTTTTTCTTTTTCTTCTGGTGTGTGTTGATAAGAATTCTCACTAATGCTTACTTTCTCTTTTTTAAAGATCAAAAACATGGTATAATAAATAAAAAGGAAGGGAGACATTCATGCCAAGGAGAGATTTAATTAGAAATGTCATCATTGTCGGTGTACTGGTTTTGGCACTGATTTTGCTTCGAATCTTTGTATTTCATCCATTTAGTATCAATGATAAAATGGCCAATGCTTCTGTGAAAACTGGAGATCTTGTGGTAGCAACTAGAAACGCTCAGGTAGATCGCAGTGATTTGGTCTTATATAAGGTCGGTGGAAAAGAATACCTTGGACGTGTCATTGCCAAAGAAAACGATGAAGTCAGCTACGTAGATGACGTCCTCTATTTGAATGGACAGGCAACACCAGAACCTTACCTGAACAAAATGCTCAACAAACACTTAGCTGCTCCAACGAGTAATGGGTATTATACGGATGATTTCTTCTTATCAGAGTTAAAAGGGACCAAGGCTGGTCGTGTCCCATCCGATACTTATCTAGTCTTAAATGATAACCGTGGAGATACAGAAGATAGTCGTGAGTTTGGTTATATCCATAAAAATCAGATCGAAGGAGTCGTAAATCTACGTCTCTATCCTTTTAATAAATTTGGATTTATAAAAGTAGAAGAATAGCCGAAAGGCTATTTTTTTTATAAATATCAAAATGAACTAGTTATTTTTCCGTTTTTGTGGTAAGATGTTCATTAAATAATTTTTTAGGAGTAGAATGCTATGCAGTATGCTTTGGAAATTTTACCAAGTTTGTTAAAGGGAGCAAGCCTCACCTTGCAAGTGTTTGCTTTCGTATTGATTTTATCGATTCCACTTGGAATCGTCGTTGCTTTTTTGCTTCAATTGCGCTCAAAGATCCTGCATGGACTCCTAACAATTAATATCTGGATCATGCGAGGGACCCCTCTTTTGCTTCAGTTGATCTTTATTTATTACGTCCTTCCAAGTGTCGGGATTCGGATTGATCGCTTGCCTGCGGCTATCACAGCCTTCACCCTCAATTATGCAGCCTATTTTGCAGAAATCTTCCGTGGAGGGATTGTCGCCATTCCGACAGGTCAGTATGAGGCGGCCAAGGTCTTAAAATTGAGTTCATGGCAAACAATTCGCTATATTATTTTGCCTCAGGTGGTGAAGATTGTTCTTCCAAGTGTCTTCAATGAAGTCATGTCCTTGATTAAAGACACCTCCTTGGTCTATGCTCTGGGAATTAGTGATTTGATCCTGGCTAGTCGGACGGCAGCCAATCGTGATGCCAGTCTAGCGCCTATGTTTTTGGCGGGAGCTATTTATTTAATCCTCATTGGGATCGTGACCATCATTGCTAAGCAAGTTGAAAAGAACTTTTCATATTATAAATAGGAGGAGAAGCATATGTTAGAATTAAAACAAATTTCGAAACGGTTTGGGGATAAGCAGATCTTATCAGATTTTAATCTTCTCGTTCCTGAAAAACAAATCGTCGCCATTGTTGGTCCTTCTGGGGGAGGAAAGACTACTTTGCTTCGCATGCTAGCTGGTCTTGAAACCATTGATTCTGGTCAGATCATCTACAATGGTGAAAACTTGCCTCTGGATGCCTTAGAAAAACGAAATCTTCTCGGTTTTGTCTTTCAAGATTTTCAATTATTTCCACATTTATCGGTCATGGAAAACCTGATCTTGTCTCCTGTTAAGACCATGAATGTGACCAAGGAAGAAGCGAGTAAAAAAGCCATGAGCTTACTGGAGCGTTTGGGACTCGAACAACATGCGGATGCTTATCCCTTCTCTCTATCTGGTGGCCAGAAGCAACGGGTGGCATTGGCTCGTGCTATGATGATCGATCCAGAAATTATTGGCTATGATGAGCCGACTTCGGCCTTGGATCCAGAATTGCGATTAGAAGTTGAGAAGTTAATCTTGCAAAACCGGGAACTGGGGATGACTCAGATCGTTGTTACCCATGATATTCCATTTGCAGAAGCAATTGCGGATGTTCTTCTCAAGGTTGAGCCTAAATAGGAGGAGACTATGAAACGAGTAATACCATGGCTGCTAGGTGTCCTTAGTCTCGTTCTTCTGACTGCCTGCGGACAGACAGTGAGTGATCCTAAAGTGGACAACTGGCAAAAATACCAAAAAGAGCAGTCCATCACGATTGGTTTTGATAATACTTTCGTTCCCATGGGCTTTGAACAAAAAGATGGGAGCTACGCTGGTTTTGATATTGATTTGGCCAATCAAGTCTTTGATTCTTATGGGATTCATGTCAACTGGCAACCCATTGATTGGGATATGAAAGAGACGGAACTGAAAAATGGGACCATTGATGCCATCTGGAATGGCTATTCGGCTACAGATGAACGTCGGGAGAGTGTTGCTTTTACCAAGCCCTATATGAAAAATGAACAAGTCTTGGTCACTAAGAAAGCCTCTGGGATCCAATCAGTCGATGGGATGAAAGAGAAACGATTAGATGCCCAGACCGGATCGTCTGGCTATATGGATTTTGAAGCCAATCCTAAAATCTTAAAAAATAAGGTTAAAAATCAAAAGGCTACCCAATACCAGAGTTTCAACGAGGCGCTGATCGATCTTCAGAATGATCGGATCGATGGCCTCTTAATCGACCGTGTCTATGCCAACTATTATCTGCAGACGGAAGGAATTTTAAAAGACTACAATGTCTTTCCTGTCGGTTTTGAGACAGAATCCTTTGCAGTAGGGGTGCGCAAGGCGGATAAAACCTTGAAGAAAAAAATTGATGAAGCCTTCGTAAAACTTTATCAAAAGGGCCAGTTCCAAAAGATCTCTAAGAAGTGGTTCGGAACGGATGTAGCAACAGACGATATCAAGTAATAAAGAGAGTGGGACAGAAATCGGTAATTCGTTAGAATTCGATTTCGTCGTCCCACCTCCGCACAGTTGAGTAGGGCTGTAAAAGCTGATGAAATCAGCGTAGTAGAGCCCACTCAACCACTGCGTCTTGCTCGGCAATCCAAAAATAATTGAGAGGCTAGGACTTTTGTCCCAGACTCTTTTAGTCGGTTTTATTAGTGATTTGATGGAAAATCTTCTGCCAAGTTTCGTGGCGACGCCAGAGACTGGTATGGATTTGACCGTCTAGTTCATAGCGTATGAGTTTGGTTTTTTGGCTGATGGACTCCAGTTCAAAGTTTTGGAATTGAACTTGGTCGCTTGCGAGAGCCTCTATTAATTCTGCCTTGTTGTGTTCGTGACCGGTATCGTCAATCAAGGTATAATTATCCGCTAGCAATGTATCAAACTCTTGCTTAGCATAGAGGCGTTTTTCGTAGGTTAAGAGTTTCTTTTCAACGTTTTCGATCAGCTCATCTTCAGGAATTGAGCTAGGTTCTACATGGACGTCAATATCAAAGACTCCAAATTCTTCTTTCAGGAGATCCTCGACTTCTTCTGTGATCGCATGGCTTTCATAGACGGAAAGGTCGGGATTCATCTCCAAGACAACGTCCAGATAGATATTGCTTCCGTAGGTCCGTCCGCGTTGGTATTTCACACGCGCAATCTTAGGGAGTTTTAAAATAGCTTTTTCGTAATCTTCGAGGAGACTATCGTCAAAGCCGTCTGAAAGACTAAAGGAAGATTCCATAAAGATATCGTAGGCTGTTTTAAGGATAAAGAAGGTGATGATGATGGCTACGATCTTATCGACAATTGGATAGTTAAAAGCACTAGCAGCGATCGCGATCGACGTTCCAAGAGAGGTGACGACGTCTGAAAGATTGTCTTTTGCGGCCGCTTTTAAGGCTTTTGATTTGGCTCGTTTTGCTAAGCGAAGATTGTAGAAATAAACGCCTAGCATGACAAGGGCTGAAACAACTCCGACACCAGCACCGAGTGGATCAATGCTAACCGTTTCATTGCTGAAGATCTTTTGGAGGGTATCGCGTAAGACATCAAAACCGACATAAAACATAATGATGGAAGTGACTAGACTAGCTAGATCTTCAATTTTCCAGTGACCAAACTTATGATCCCGGTCAGCAGGTTGGCGAGCGAGACGAATCCCGATGAGCAGGGCAGCATTGCTGATAATATCTGATAAGTTGTTAAATCCATCGGCTACCAAACTAGAGGAGTGAAGCAGATGGCCAGTAGCTAATTTTGCTGAAG
>SKEG01000282.1_pt1 | contig 59730 bp, 74 predicted proteins | sample 4826631 | NCBI WGS metagenome assembly SKEG01 (sample SAMN11008815, study PRJNA524170) | human gut metagenome | biome: Human fecal sample; material: Feces; isolation source: fecal sample from pouch patient p26, p34, p50 | host: Homo sapiens | place: Israel: Tel-Aviv | collected 2016-11-02
ACTTTCTGTAGGGTTATATTGCCACCTATCAAAGGTAGATATTACATATTTAAACTGTTCATTAGCTTTAGAAGAAATCTCAACATCTTCAATGTTGAAAGTTCTATTGATTGTTTCAGTCCAATCTCCTCCTGTAGGGTCATAGTCCTTATTGAAGGTGTCTCCCACAGCAGTGTTTACTCTATAGTTTGCACCTATACCACTAAATGCGTAGATATCAGGAACCCTTCTATAGTAGATTTGGTTAATTCTAGCTCTAGTATGCTTAGCCTTAACTCTAGTACCTTCCACAGTAAGGTCATAGAAGATACTACCTTCAATATTTACATGACCAATAGCAGTCTCTACTCCATCAATAGGCATAGTCATAGAGTTTTCTACCCTAAAGTTATTACCATTGATGAAGGTACGAGTACCTCTATCCTGTGAATAGATGTTCAGGCTTAAGACCTTTCTAACTTTAGAAATCTGCTCTTGATTAAGTGTAGTTTGGTCAGCCATTAATTAATACCTCCTGCAAGGTCATTCTCAGTCTTACCATTGTTAGTTCTGATAAAAGCATTACCATCTACAGTGCCTCCAAACAAGTTGATATTACCTGTAGCAATATGTCTATCAGGCCTTAGACTACCTTCAAAGATGTTACCTCCTGTTTGGTTCCATGCCCCTGAACCCTTAAGGTCTTGTAGAAGTTTCTCAAAAGCACCTTTGAGTTGATTATACTCATTTTTAAGTGTAGTGAACTCTTGAGGTGATACATACTGAGGTAGGTTCACAGAGTTACCATTAGAGATTGATAGGGTGTTACCACTAAGTGTTAGAGTTTGTTTGTCCTTATCTTCCTTATTATTTAAGGCTTTCAGGGCACACTTCATAGAGGGGTTGTAAGCTCTAGGAGATGTTCCTTCATACACATCTATTTCGCTGAAGAATAATAGTGAGTCTGATGAATTATTTGTGCCCTTATTATCAATACGGATGTAACCCTCATCACTACCGCCTGTGTCAAATGTAGCATGGAAGTTATACACACCTGTAGTTGATGGTGAATTATTAGTGTCCTTAATAGTAACAATATTAGTGAAATGTGATGTTTGACCAGTCTGCCTTCCAAGGAAGTAAAGAGTGACACCTTTAATATTACCTGTAGAAAATAAAGCAATGTTAAATGAGTATTTTGTGTTTCTTTTCACCTTAAACCTAGTAGATGAAGCAGGTACAGAAGTCTGTGTGTTATTACTCAGCACAAACATATTTTCTGTGTTATTGTAATAGAAAGAATGCTTAGATAAAGATAACTTGGTATTTTCTTGGTCTGAAGTCCAGTATCCCCAACCAGTAGTAGATGTAGGGAATACTGAATTACAGATAAGGTTATCTCCACCATCTACAGTATCTTCAGGAAGCATGACACTATTACCGTTAGATATAGACAGCTTTCTACCTTCTAATGATAATGTCTGTTTGTCATTAGGTAGAGTTACATTGTTACCATCAGATATTGATAGTCTTCTTGTATTATTATCAAGTGATAATTGTTGTTTACCAGAAGTAGGTTTATCTTCTAAGGCTTTAACTCTAGCCTTTAGTGCTGTATCATCATAAGCTAGAGCAACTGTATCCTTGTCTTCAAACTCAACTTCTTTACTTGTACCGTCCACAAAGGTATAGGTAAGTTTAACCTTATTACCTTCTCTTGATACATCAACACCTGATACAAAGTTGTCAGCTTTACTTTGTACTTTGGCAATCTCCTGAGCTAGTCTAGTTGAGTTAAGTGTAAGTGTATCTCCTGAAGCATTAGGCGTAAGGGTAACTAGGGGCTCTTTACCATCTTCTGTTGTGTTCACAGCTTTGATAGGGTTAGCTGAAACTGTGTAATCGTTACCATCCTTTGTGACAGTTACTCTATCACCCTGTCTTACTGTGGTAACAGTATCTTTATCAGATTTAGCCTCTAAATCAGTAATTCTTTTCTTCAGTTCAGCATCATCATAGGCTGTAGCGTTACCTGTCCCATTGACTTTAATCCATCTAGTTCTATCAGGAGATAGGATGAATAAATCACCATTAGGGAGAAGGTACATGTGGTCCCTATCTCCCATAAATACATCAGGTAACTTATCCACAGGTGCTACCCATGTATCCTCAGCAGGCATACACTTATTGCACCATGTGTTAGGGTTTCCCCCACAAGTATAGCATCCCATTAGTTCACTCCTCCTGCTAAGTCGTTTTCAGTTCTACCGTTATTAGTACGGATGAAAGCATCACCATCAGGTGTACCACCAAAGAGGTTAATGTTACCTGTAGCAATATTTCTGTTTAGTACAAAGTCACCATCTAAACCACCAGTCCAAGCTCCACTAGCAGTCAAGTTGTTGATAATCTTGTTAAGAGCTCTCTTAAGCTTTTCATTCTCAGCTCTTAGATTAGCATCATTATAAGGTTCAGTAGGTTTAGGAATAGCACCTGTAAATGAGATAGTACCATCATTAGAGATACTAATATCCTTACCTGCCTTGTATTCCTTACCTCCTGAGCTATTGTTCATCAACCAACATAGTTGATTGGTAATGTTCTTATTGAAGCACCACTGTGAGTACATAGCCTTAGATGTCTCTTCAGGAAGGTCACACAGTGTAGTATCCCTTAATACTAGGGAATGGAGCTTAATTCTATCATCATTCTGTTTCTTAAGAGATGCACAGGCTGACTTGCCTACTACAATCTCCTCACACTGACAATTAATACAATCTGTCATAGTTTCTCCTAATCTATAAAGCAATCAAACTTACAGTCCATAAGGTCACAGCCACTACCAATTAGAGGAATGTTCTCAACCTTCTTCTCAGGTTTAGGAGGAATAGTAGGTCTTTGAGGAGGTTGCTCATTAAATGGTTTAGGCTTAGTAGCATTGTTAACAGGGGGCTGTTCAGTGAATGGAGGGAAAGGTGCTCTAATAATCTGCTCTCTTGTGTACACATTTTGGTGTCTATCCCCTGGATTGCTTCCTCTTACCTCTACCCTTAAGTGAGTAAAGTTAGCAGGTAAGTTAGTGAATGTTTTATTCCACTTGATAGTTGATAGATGCCAGTTAGGCTCATAAGCAAGCTTTTGTGTATCTGCATGCTTAGCAAGTAGAATATCCTTTTGGACTACTGAATAGTTGTTTCCTCCATCAGTAGAAGCATACACATCAAAGTACCAGTCATAAGTACCACCATATTGAACATACCATCCTTGTAGTCTTCCTCCAACACCAGCCTCATAGGAGTAACCTAAGAGGTTTAATTGGATATCTACAATAGTACCTTCATTATTCTTAGAAGTGAACCCAATACCTTGACCATAACCATTTCTGTGAGCTTCACTGAGGTCAATACCTTGAACACTCCCATTAGGTGATCCACCCATAGCAACATCTAGAGGTGCACCATTACGTTGGAATGTACCCCAAGCTTCTTGCCACTTAGTAGCTCCTCCTTGTTGGTTGTTACCTGCTTCATACTCACGTTTTCTTCTTTCATAGTCAGCTTTTCTAGCATTGTAAGAAGCAAGAGCAGAAGCATAGTTAGAGTTACTATTATTATATGCTTGTAAGGCTCTTTCATACTCAGCCCTTCTAGCATTATAACCATTTAGACTAGCCTGATAATCAGACTCAAGTCTTCTCTTCTCAGCTTCCCAATTTGATTGGTCAGGAGATGGTTTACTAGCCTGATCTGAGTTGTATACACCAATAAATCTATTGACACTTTCAATTCTATCAGCTAAGCAATGCTGTACTTCACAAACCTTTTGTGCTTTACGCTGTAAGCACTTCATACGTTTAATTATATCACAGATGATCTCAATAATGTTCTTAATCACACACCATATACGAAAGATACCGTGTGTAGTGTTCTCTTTAAGTTTACACTCATCACCTGATGCAATAACATCTCCTGCAAGCTTAATGCTATCAGCAAGATCATGTTTCATCTTATCACATTCATGTGCCTTATAGAACCTAATTTTGCATCTGCAATTAGGGCAGTAATCTAGCATATAACCTCCTAGCAGTTATCACAGTCAATAACACAGCCTTCAACTTTAGGTAGAGGTGAGTTGTTATTTACATAGGTAGCTCTCACATCACTTGATGTAGGGTCATAATCCCACTGGTCTAGTGTCTTGAATAGTAAGATATCCCCTGTGCTACCTCCTTGTGGTCTAAGGACTGTTTCTTTACCAATAGAAATAGACCCAGGTTTTTCTGTAAAGCTTGATCCTGCTTGGTAAGATTTAGTCCATACAGTTCTTCCATTTGTGTCTTGGATAGAGAATGTAGCATTGTTACCATAGCTACCCCCATCACCTACATACTTAACTTGGTCAAAGTCAACTCTAGACACATGAGCTTTAACAGATCCATCCTCATTCATAGTGTACATATGAGATACCTTACCAGTGATTGTACCTCTACCTACTTCTCTACCTGCATAAACCATGTTCCACACAATAACAAAGTCACCATTTTGTTGTACAGTCACAGAAGTGAAAGTATCTCCATATCCAGCAGAATTGGCAGATGTACCTACACCTTTCATACCAAAGACAACATTTTCAAGCATTTTACCTTTGATATGTTCCACAAGACCTGTGATTCTCTCATCTTGACACTTAGCAATAGAGCACAGCTTGTCTACCTTAGACTCTAAGCACTCTAGCTTAGTAAGGATATAGCACAGTTGATTGATGATATTCTTAAGAACACACCACACACCATAAAAGCCTCTTCTAATAGCCTCAGGTAAGTTACACCATTCAGCCTTTAGAATAGCTCTCATTTTAGGTCTAATTTGAAGGTCATTAAGCTCTTGTAGCTTGGTACAGTCTCCAATACCTACATTCTCACAAGAGCAGTCCTTTTGTTTACAAATGTCTTCCATAGTTCCTCCAATAAAAATAGGGAGGGGATATACCCCACCCCCTTAACCAAACAATAAGTGGTTTAAGTTCCAAGCAGAAAGCCAGATCTCTCCTGAAGTTCTAAGCTTGAATTTTCTCCAGTAGTAGTTTCCATCTCCTACACCACCTACACCTGTATCACCAGTTGCAGTTTGGTCAAACACAAAGTAGTCACCCACGTGTGTTACTTGGTTAGGAAGTTTAGCACCATTCTTATCTGTGATAATGATATCTTCTACAGCGATCCCGTTATCAACAAAATTAAAGGCAACTGGTACAAGCTCTTTACAGTACACTTGCCACAAACCATTGACATATTTAAGATCATCTACACGGTAAGCATGTTGCATCTTACCAGGAGCAGAAGGTTTAGGTGTAGCTTTAGAAGGAGTTACATATTCAGCACCTCTAGCCATTGCTACAAGTCTATCAATGTCAATTCCTCCTGGACAGTTACCTACAATGGTAGTTCTACCATACTGACGAATTAAGATTAATCCTGATGTAACAGATACACAGGAAACTAGTCTTTTTTGTTTTCTTTGAGCAGACTTAGCAATAGCTCCTTTAGACATGACACTTCTAGTAGGGTTTGTGAAGTGGAGTCTTCTACCTTCTGTGGATGTTCTGCTACCCTTATTATGGAGAGAAGCAATAGCTTGTACCACATCAATGTTTTGAGATAGTGAAGAAGAGTAATCATTACCTGCTCTACATCCATCAAAGTCTAAGATGTAGTCAAGGAAAAGCTCAGCTTGTCTTTCTGACATCTCAAGAAACTTCCATGAGAATTTCTTATTGTCTAGATATTGCTCAACTTCTTCAACTTCTTCAGCTCCATAGATACGGAATGAATAAGTACCATCTTTCTTCTCAGCAAAGGTGTATTCTTTACCTAATTCATCTAGAATATCAGTAAGTAACTCTACTTTTCTTTCCTTTTTAATGTGGAACTCAATACCAAAAGGGTTTTTATTGATGGTTCTATTATCCTTCATATAATGACCATCAGCTTGCACAGCTACAAGATACTGTAGGAAAGTATCTGACACAGGTAGCCCTTCTGCTTCATAGCTTCCTGCATTTGGGAATACTAGAGTACCTTTGTTAGAGAACATATCCTTAGCTTCACTAATCTTATAGGTTTTACCTGCTTGAGACTTCCACAACATTCTATGGTCAGCAGTTACCTCAACATCTCTAAAGAACCAAGTGTCTTTAATGTGAGGCTCTACTTTATTATACACAGTATCAAAGATAATGCTTCCATCATCTAATCTGTATGTAGCAATTTCATCACCCACTTGAATGTCTTTTAAGCTTACCCAACCTTGTTTAGTAAGGAGTTCAGTATTCTCCACAGGTAAACACGCTGTAGATGAAACTTCACCATGTTTAAGAATGTGTTGTCTATCAATAGGAATACCATAGCGTTCACAGATGTCTCTAATGAGCTTAGCAGAGTTTCTATAAGTTTCCTCAGCAATAGTCCATGTAGGAGCACCAGTGTTGTTCAAATGCTCAATACCAATAGAGCGTTGATTCATTGGATAGTTACCTGCATGATAGGCAACATAGTTTTCACCAACACATCCCCAAATTTTATCAGGTGTAACTTGGTAGTGAGCAGATGTACCATGACCTGAAGAAACATACCAAGTATGTCTAGCTACAGCATCATTAGTTGAGGCGTTGTGGTGTATTAATATGCGATCAATCTTAACACGGTTACTATCACAGTTCATTGGGTTAGGATCTACACCAGTAATAAGTCCTGAGTAGATTTCTCCATTTACATTCTTTGTAGGTAAAGCCACAGTCTTTGTACCTCCTTGTGGTTTAGCTTGTGTAGCCTTCTTCTTAAGTCTGAAGGCTGTAGGGTAAGTAGCAGAATAAGGAAGTTTTACTAAGTTATGTACTCCATCAACTCCTCCTTGGTTCTGTCCAAAGAACCATCCAAAACCTCCACCAGCATCACTATCAAACAATGCTACGTGGGATACAGGAGTCCATCCAGCTACCTCTTTAAAGACAGCTACATCTCCTTCTTCCATATCCTCTACTTCATCAAAGTATTTTAAGATACCATTAGTTTGTCTTTGTTCCCAAAGATCTTTTACGTATCCTGACACAGTGCAGTTAGTATAAGGTATTCCATTTTCCTTACACCATTGTGCAAAGGAGTCCCAGCATTGAAAATGCCATGCTCCATCCACATCTACACCCTTACCCATCCACTTGGATTTAAAGGTTTTGTAATCCATGATTACTCTCCTTGAGCTTCATTATATTTCTTGCTTGAGATACCTAGCACAGTACCAGTAAAAGTAGTAAGCAATGCTAAAGTACCTGTGATAGCAGTTGAGTCAAATTTATACAAAGCTCCTAGCCCTGTAATCAAAGTGATTAAAGCTGGTGCTACTACAGTCACAAGCTTCTTGTATAAGTCATATTGTTTATTAGTTAAATTCATTTAGTTCTCCTTTATTATACTTTTTTAAAGATACCTGGGATATTAATAATAATTCTCTTATTAAAGATATCAGGGTTAGCTGTATAAGACATTCTGAGAGATCTACTACCTGGATCAACCCAAACAGAAGTATCAACATTACCTACCCAAACCTGTGACTCAATAAGTGTTACTGGAACAGGTGCGTCAGCAGGTAAATTAGCTACAATAGTACTCTTAGCCACAGGAGACATAACCTTCATGTCTATCTTAAGGATACCCACACCTGTGGAGCTTGAGTAAGTTAGGGTAATTCTAGGAGCGTTAGGTCCTTCAAAGTCTCCTTCCTTCACCTTAGTTTTGTCAGTGAAAGTTCCCTTATACACTGTAGGGTCAGTGGCTTTATTTTCCTGATTGGTTAACAGGTTATCCACTTCCTTCTTAGTGTAAGTCTCAGCTTTCTTGTAGTACTTATTTAAAGCATCATCTAGGTTTACATTATAAGTAGTTGTGGCATCTGCTTCAGCTTTAGTAACTACAACACCTTCAGTATCACTAGTAACAATAAACTCTTTACCTACACCCACTGGGAGAGTCACAGAGTTTCCATTAGAAATGGATAGTTCATTTCCTGTGAGTGTAAGTGTTTGTTTATCACTATCTTCTTTAGCTTCTAGAGCTACTACCCTATCTGATAAAGGTTTATCATTATAAGGCTGTGCTTCAGGTTTAGCTTCTAATGCTTCAACCCTAGCTTTTAAGGCACTATCATCATACACAGTATCCTTATCTACCTTACTTTCTAAGGTATCTACTCTTTGCTTAAGAGCAGTATCATCATACAAGGTGTCATTATCTGTTTTGCTCTCTAGTGCTGTTAATCTATCAAGCACAGGTTTTAGATCAACAGGTTGATCCCCTCCTGTGTTACCACCAGATTTAAAGCACTCAGGGTCAAATTTGATCCTTATTGCCATTTGTTACCTCTTCTCAATAGTTACTTTCATAGGGAATGGTACATAAGACTTGTTAAGAAGCTTATACTTGCTGTTTTCTTCTTCAGTGAACATCTGTCTATCTTGGTATTCCTTATAGAGCTTGATTAAGTTCATAATGTAAGTAGCTTCCTTCTCATCACAATTTCTTTCAGTCATGACTGACTTAACATTGTGAGTAGCTAAGTACTCAGTAGGGTTAGTTGTGATTGAGTCAACATCAAAGTAGTAGAATAGTTGTGCATAATCAGTAGCATGAGGGTGATAATCAGTATCAAAAGTGAAGTAATCATTGATAGTGAATGTCAACTTATACACAGTCTTCTTATCAGCATACTCACCTCTAAGTGAATAAATATTAGAACCATCACCAAAGGTAGGGATTCTAAACTTATTCTTATTGAAAGCATTTGTCTCAGTGCTATCAAACTTAATTGGAAGTGTTGTAGTGTTGATCTCTAAGTTTCCATTAGGTAGCTTAGTTACTTGAAGAGTCTTCTCATCAGGCTTCTTAGCCACAAATTTGAAAGTATGTTCCATCCAATATGAAATGTAAGGTGTGATAATCTTCCATCCAGCATCATTAGGATGTAGGAACTCTTCATCTTTGATGTTACCTTGTTTGAAGTATTTTTCTAGGTAAGCACTATCAGTTTCAGGGTGTTCAGCTATTTGAAGTGGATCAATATCTGTAAGCTTAAGTACAGGAATGGATCTGTTGTACTCAGCTTCAACTTCTTTGACCACAGAAATGATACCATCTCTTAGTTGATTAAGTGTATAACCACCAGCTCCTACTTTATCTCCTACTGTCTTAAGATAAGGCATAGGAGTAATTACTCCAAAAGGTCTATCACCAGCCTGCATAGATGCTTTGCTTAGCATCCGTTTAACTGTTTTAAGTACAGTTTCTAAAGGAAGGTTATACCCTGAAACATTACCAAAGTCATTAATCCCAAGAGCAATTACAAAGGCATCAGCAGAGTCAATATCAGCTCCCATGAAGTTCTCATCCTTTGTAGAATATCCATAACCTGAAGATCCATGATTGATAGCCTCAATACCTTTATCTTGCTTAAGTGACTCTACATAACCTCTAGATGTACGGTAATTAACTTCTGTTAAACTATCTCCCACAAAGAGGATCTTCTTACCATTAAGGACACTGATAGGTGTCTTATAAGCTTCTAAGATTCTATTCTCAGGAAGCTTAACCATCTTATCTTCTGTAGACTCTCTTGTGTTACCATCAGGTAATGTCACAGAATTGCCATTTGTGATAGAAAGTACTTTACCTTCTAACTGAAGCTCTTGCTCATCCTTATCAGTCTTAGCTTCTAATGCTGTAACCTTACCTCTTAGCTCAGTATCATCATAAGATGCAGATGATGGTTTGTTTTCTAATGCAGTTACCCTAGCACTTAGAGCTGTACCATCATAAACTGTATCTTTGTCAACTTTACTCTCTAAGTTTGCCACTCTTTCCTTTAAAGCACTATCATCATAGATGGTATCTTTATCAGGTTTAGCTTCTAGAGATTCTACTCTAGATCTAAGGTTAGTATCATCATAACCTACAGAAATGGTGTCATTATCATCAAATTCTACTTCACTAGAAGTTCCATCAACTCTAATGTATTTAAGTTTGATCTTGTTACCATTTCTTGACACGGTAACATTATTTACAAAGTTATCTGTTCTATTTTCTAGCTTCTTAAGCCTCTCAAGAATAGCAGTGTCATCATAGGATGTACCACTACCTCCACCTGAACCTTTAAAGCAACTAGCATCAATTACTACCTTTACCATTCGCCTTTTCCTCTTCTACATGTTTTCTCATCTTCTCATTCAAACCATGTATATAATGGTTTCCACCAAGGTCATTAAAGTATTCCTTCACAAGAGGCTCAGTCATATCCCACTTTTCTTGCCAAGTAAACTCAGTAGAGTTGTAGATATTAAGGTACTCAGAGCGTAAGCTAGAACGTTTAGCACCCTTAGAAAGCTCTACAAGCTGATTTCTCTTGTGGTTCATCCAAGCTACCCCACAACCGCAAGCTGTGGTCACAAAGAGGGTTATTCCTGAGATCACAGCTTGGTTTTCTACAATTCTTAAGATTAGTCTATCCATTTGATTCTCCTATATAATATCCCATTGAGTATTAGAATAAGGTATATACATTGAAACTTCAGTAGACTTTCCTTCTTTTGTTGCAACTAATTTAATATAGTATTTATACTCATTGCTATCATCATAAGAGGTCTTTGGTTCTTTCTCAGGATCAGTTAATGTATAGTTTATCACATAATCAGTGTGTTTATTTTTAAATCTATCAATTTCATTATTAAGGTGTTTGAGTCCTGATAATTTGTCATACTGATTACCTACTTGGGAAGAATTAAGATTACCTAGGGTTAGTAAAGCTAGTAATTTTTCCATATCTCTTCTGATAGTATCATCTGATGTTACCTCAGAACCCATATTAGATGAAGACTCACTCTCACTTACTGAAGTACTTTCACTAGTTGTAGTACTTTCTGAAGTTGATTCACTTACTGAGTTACTTTCTGAAGTTGAAGTGGATTCAGAGCTACTTGTGCTATCAGATTTAGAAGTTGAAGTGCTGTCTGATGTACTTTCAGATGTACTAGTAGTATTAGACTCACTAGTTGATACTGACTCAGCAGAAGTACTTTCTGAGGTATAAGTACTATCACTCACAGAAGTAGACTCACTTGTACTAGTTGACTCACTCTTACTTAATGAAGTAGAAGTTGTTTCTGATGTAGACTCACTAATTGACTCTGATTTAGAAGTACTTTCTGATGTAGACAATGAAGTGCTTACACTTGTAGACTCAGATTGGGAAACTGATTTAGAAGTACTTTGTAACTCAGAAGGTTTCTCTTCTTTCTTACCTCCACAGTTAATTTCAATATCAAGCTCATCACACTTGGACTCTAGCATTTCACAAGTGGCTTTAGGGATAGGGCTAAAACCCTCATAAGTTGGATAGATAACTCCACAGAGCTTATCTTCTTCAGCTAATTTATAAGCCATATTTTCTCCTATCTTACATAAACATCAATGGATGTTTTCTCATTAGTTAAGTAGGCTTTACCCTTAAAACCAAAAGGAGTGTCATAAAGTCTACCCTTAACATCACCCCAAGATGAAGGCACAGAAAGGATAATATGACCATCTTGATCTGAAAGGAAGCCATAAGCATTATAACTCTTATTCACATTTACACTTGTAGGGAAGTTGTTGCCTGAGGAGTAAGTCCACTCATAGCCACTATATTCTACCCTACCTAGTGATATAAATTGAGCCAAGGTGTAGATTTGTTGAGTTCCTGACTGATCTAGACCATCACTAGTTTTATCTGAAAACTTATCATAGCCATTAGCCTTTTCAACTTCTTTCTTACCTGGCTCTTTGTCTTGCTTAGAGTACTCAGTCTTTTCTTTCACAGCAGATTTAGGTAAGTATCCTACAGTACCGTTGTACTTGTCATAGATAAGCCATTCACCATCAATCTTACCTGTGACCTTATTACACTTGTAGAAGGTATCAAGCACAGTATTGTCTCCATTACCTTTAATGCCCTCTACTTTATCTACTACAATCTCATAGAAAGTTCTTTGTACTCCACCACTCTTCTTAGGTTTACCTGCATCAGCACTAGTACCACTAGATCCATCAGGAGTGTAGTTATCCTGACCTCTGACCCTTACAATTCTAAGAATAGTTGCTCCATAACCTGTAATGGTTCTTGTGTGCTCAATAACATGAGTGATTCCATTGAAGTTTTGCTCAATAACTCTAGCATTATTAACTCCTCCTCCACCATACACAAGGGTGTGTCCATAGGGAGTGCTTGGTTCATTGGTAGAAATGATATCACCCACTTTAAGTTGGGATTCATTTGAGTAAGGAATAACATCAGCAAAGCTACTTACATCATTACCTATCCCAATCTGATTACCATTACCTAGAAGTGATCCACCAAACTGTTGAGCTACCCAATTCACAAGATCTACGCATTGATATGGTTGAAGGGCAGGGAATCCATCAACATCAATGGATTGTCCTACCACACGTTGTGCAACTTGGTAAGCATTTGTCATATCAATTATACCTCAATCTTATCCTTCAGTAAACTTGAGCACAACCCTGTTATGTAGGAGAAGTCATAGCTAAACTCCTCATTATCTAAGGTGATAATGTTGTCCTTTTTCCTACAAAAGATTGAATATTTCTCTAGTGTGAGTTCAAGATAGTCACTATCCATCCACTCCTTAGCTCCTCCATAGTCATGGTTCTTATAAACCTGTCTAAAGAAGTATTCCACAGCAGATTCCACAAGGATTCTATTCCTCATACGTTTCACAAGAAACTTTTTATTCTCCATAGTACTCCATCTCTCTTTCAATCTCTTTCAGGGCATACTCTACCCTCTGAATATCACTCTTAAGGATCTCATTTTGGATCACAGATTGATAATCAGTAGAGTGAGATGCTAAATGCTCTTCAAGTTTAAACTGCTTAGCTTCCATGCTGTGTAGCTGGGTAAGCTTATTCTTGTATCTGTTATATAGCCTTGATACTATAATGTTCATTGATTCTCCTAGTTGATATGACTGAACTTAAGGAAGTTTCTTAGTGTAATCTGAGCTTCACCTAGTGCATACACAGTGAAAATCTTCTCACCAGCACTAAATAAGGCACTTCTCTGAGCATCATTTAGATACCATGCAGAGTACATTAAGTCATAGCCTTCCATTGGGTTACTATTAGGGAAGATTCCTTCACCACTAGCATCATCTCCAATCCAGTTACAACCCCACTGTCTTCTAAAGATCTCAGTAAGCTCAATCTCAGAAAGCTCTCCTGTAGCCTCGTTTTTAGCACTTACTACTAAGTGAACATCCGATAGAGGCACTGCCTTTTTACCATCACACTGAGATACATCCATCTTAATGATGAATTTTAAGAACCATCTTTGAAACCTATCTAAGTCACTAGGCACAAGGACTCTAAACTGTGCAGATCCCTTAGTTCTATCAATCACAACAGTATCACTTGGAGACTCATTCTTTTCCTTAGGTGATTCATCCTTACTTTCAAGGGCTTTCTTAACCACTTCAAAGTACTTGTTAGCTCCATCAATACGCTCTTGGAGGGCATTACCTGGTACTCCTCCCCAGTCAGCAAGGAAACGAGTAGTAAGCTGTGCAATATCTCCATCACTAGAAGCAACTTCTTTTACCACATTCTTAAGTGTCTCTTCACTCATCATGAAGGCTACTTGTGTGTTAAAGGTGAAGATACTACTATTTCTTGCTCTAGCAAACTCATAGAGCGCTTTAGACCTTGGGCCTGTCCACTGACCTAAGCCTAGACCAATCCAGTGTTTACCACCTACATTGTATCCAGGCTCATTAAGTGGGTCTTTATAGAGTGATGCAAAAGCTTGCCATGATCCCATGAGATTTTCTGCTGTAGGTTCTTGTGCTACTTTATCATACTGTTTACCTGTGGCATAGTCAGCCTCATATCTTCTAGCTGTCACATTAGACTCTCTCACAAAGTAGCCAATAATAGCAGACACACCTTGTGCCTTAGCCTCAGGAATTTCTTTCTTGATAGCTCTAGCAAAGGTTTTTACTCTTGTTTCAATATCATCACTCTCTGAGCCTTCTATACTGTCATCTGAGTAAGGAGCACAAGAAGAAGCAGTAGAAAGGGAATCCACATAGTCAAGTGCATAAAGGTCAGTTACCCCTCCTCTACGCTGTTTAGACTGTTGAATTACCCTAGATTTAGTTCTACTAACAGTATTTACTAATTTATTTAGATAATCTGCCATTTCTCCTCCTACTGATTCACAATGATGTCTCTATCACTGTATAGATATTTAGACAGCTCTAGTTGCTGTAAGTGGTTACTTCCTACTTGGTAAAGGTCAGTGATCTTGGTCACAAAGAACCAGTTGCTCTCCTTCAATACCTTCTCATAGTACTTAGAACAAGCTGTGAGCTCCCAAACTCCTGCATTAAGGGTAAACAATACCCTATCTCCTGCCTGTACTGTATGCTTCTTCAGAGGCTCTACAGTCATTGTGTAGACTATCTTCCTGCGTGAGTTCTTAAGTCTTCTAATAGCTGTTCTATAAAGCTGTTCTGTGGCTCTAAGTCTATCAGCATCAGTAATCTCTTTGTTATCATCTGCAATAGACTGAGTATCATTATCAGTAACAGTACCCCAATAAAGCTCACCTGCTTCTAGAGCAATACCTTCTTCATCTAGGATAGCAAACTCATCACCAATGATCTCAGGAGCAAACACAGGAAGCTGTGGATAGTCATAAGACCGCTGTGAGTTTACCTTGTTACCTGTCTTAATCACAGGGAAGCCTTCAAGCATAAACTTAGGATTATAGAAGATATCCCTAAGTGTCAATGAACTAGCCCCTGAGTCTGACTTATCTGACATAGCTACAGCAATATTGATTGTGTCCTCATAGTTCTCTGAGATGTTATCTAAAGACACAAGGTAGTTATACTCATTGATAAGTATATCTCTCTTGATCCCAAAGATACCAAACTCAATCAGGTAAGGATCATAGCGATTTACTCTCCAATAGAGTGATGTAGTCTTCTCACACACTTTTGTAAGGAACTCTAAGAAGGACTCTCTTGAGAACTCATATTCAATCAGGTTCTTTTCAGCATAGTCATCCACATACTTGATCTTAAACTCATTAAGTAGATCATCTTTGTGCTGTTCATTTGACCAGTAGCCCATAGCTTGCTCTACAGCAGATACTACTGATCTTGCCTTCACAGTAACATTGGTAGGTAGGGTTCTCTTACCCAACCTACCTATTACGTGTGATGTCTGAACAGTTACTGTGCTATTTTGGTAATCACTTGACTTGTCTCCTACATAACCTTCATACTTCCAGTCCTCTGTCTGTACTACAATGTGAGTGTTTCCACTTAAAAGCTTGGAATATTTTAAAGGTAAGGTTAAGGAGATAGCAGGAACTTCCATTAAGGCAAACTGTACTTGAATGTCATTAAGGAAGTCATCCTTAGGGATAATTACTGACTTCCTTCCTGAAGCCTCACTATTAATAATATAACCAATCATACTGTTACACTCTCATAATCTATATAAATACAAGCGGTATCACTTTCTACACCACTTACTGACACAGTATTGAGTCCTTTCTTGATATAAGGTAGCTCAGCACATAGCTTCAGCACAGAAAGGGAGATATCTTGGTAGTTAAACTCTAAGCACTCCCAAGATTTAGCATACTTAAGCTCACCTTTGTAGTTAGCTGTAAGCACTCCTGAGTACTCACCTTTAATCTTGAAGTCAATGTCATTGATCCTTACAATAGGATCTTTGAAGTCTCCCTCAAGGGCAATACTCCACTTGTGACTATCTAGCACAGTTGTAGAAAGGAACTCACCATTTAGCACTTCATTCACACAAGTGTCACAGATAGCATGCTTATACATACATTGTAAGCCTTTACCATCCTTTTTACACTTAGAGCAGTTATATACTACTCTCCACTTAGAGTTACATTCTTCAAAGAAGTCATTCATGAACTCTACATTGGTTTGTGCTGTACAAAGATCAATCATTCCATCCATCTCACAGCAGTCACTTTCACAACACTCACAGTAGTTGTTACAGTTAGGTAGTCCATTACAGCAGTGTCTTGACTTTCCTAAGCAACTAGCTTTCATGTCAAGGAAGTCACAGTTGTCATAAGGCTCTAGGAATGTCTTATCATCATCTGCCTTATACCATACACCGTCAGGATTATCAAACTCTACTTTAAACACAAGGTAGTCATCATCTGTAAGTACCCACTGTTTGTTATTCTGGATACTTGTGACATAAGCATTGCACCACACAAGCTGTAGACCTGTTTGTACAGCCCACAGCTTACCTGGTGTCATTAGTTGCTCCATGATAAAATCATAGTGAGCTTGTACATGCTCTTCTGACCAGTCATGTGTCTTGAGTGCTATCTGTAATGAGATTGTGTTAGAGTCCACAAGAGACATCTTACTAGTGTTACCAACATAAGAACCATTAGTAAAAGTGCGTGAGGTTTTATTCTCACGCAAACTAATACTTTCTGTCTGCTCATCAATAGATTTTCTACCAAGGAACACAAGGTCGTTAAATTGGATGTAGCGTTTAGGTTGGGTGAAGTTTTCATCACATCTAAACATTAAACATACCTCATCAATCTGTCAATTCCAAACAACCCATTTAGATACTGAGACTTATTGTCAATATTTTGACTGATCTTAGCATTATTTGTGTTGTATACATTATTAATTATAGTCTGTCCTGAGTTACTTTGCAAGGCTTTATTACCATACTTATTGAGATTATTTAGGAAGTTTAATCCTAGACTCTCAACAGCTTTCTTTCTCAGTACATACTCACCAGGGGTAAGCATAGTAGGCACAGTGTCAGTCCCTCTTGGAGTCCAATCAACACCAATGACATCACCATCAGAATGGTACTCAGGGATGATACCACCAAACTGTTTACGTTTACCTTTCTTCTTACCTCCTCCACTAACTGACTTAGGAGTAGAGTTAAAGATGCTGGTAACCGCATTAGCAACACTGTTCACAAGGGAGTTAAGGGCTTCCTCAATCTTTCTTGCTTCTTCTGTGATCTTAGATGTATCAACATCCTTAGGATCATTACCATTAACCTTATCTTTAGCCTCTTTGACCTTACCTGAAGTCTTATCTATTTTAATACCAAGAGCTTCAAGTAATGCTAAACCTTCCTTATTGATGTTAGAAGTATCAATATTATCAAGGTTAACATTTGATAACAAGGCTTTAGCCTCATCAATCTTCAGTGCACCATCTTTGTATAGTTTACCAATAAGGTTAGTAAAGTTAGTAATTCCAGCCTGAATCTGCGCTTTCTCTTCATCAGATACTTGGTTATCCTTACTTACTTCTTCAATAGCTGTTTCAAGGTCAACTTTATGCTTAGTAGCATATTCAATGATCTTATCAGTGATCTTCTTATCAGTCGTACCAAGAGTTTCTTGGAGTGTCTTAGTAAGACGATCTTTAGCTATATCCTTACTTTCACTAGAAACACCAGAGGTTTCAAGTAATCTAAGTAAACCATTAGTTTCATAAGTAACAAGGTCTGAAGCCTTTTTCTTAGCCACAGAAGCTAGATTAGCCCATTCAAGTTTTAGACTGTCTTCTCCCACTTGCTTAGCTTGTGAAGCCACAGATAAGCCAGCTTGTAGGTCTTCAGTAGTTACATTGCCCTCTTGCTCACCTTTTATAAGTTTATCAATGAACTCTTTTACCTTACCACTTACCTTATTTTTAAGCTCTCCTAGCTTACTTGCTAAGTAGTCATTAGTACCTTTGATATCATTACCATTAAGTGAAGCACTATCATCAAGAGTCTTAGCCATATCAGTTAGCTCTTGGATAGATAAGTCTTTCAACTTCTCTTTGCTCACACCTAACTTAGAAATAGCATCAACAATAGCCTCTCTTTGATCATCTTTGCTACCAAAGTTACCAGCCTTAAGGGCAAAATCAATATCATCTTTGAACTGACTAATCTGTTCAAATGAAAGCTTAATAGCCTGGTCAGGTATAATCTTAGCATGTTCAAGCAACTTTTGTAGTGAACCTATAAAGTTACCTACATTTGTTTGTCTTCTCACACCCTCAGCATCAGATAGTGTTTGAATCTGTACTGTAGTACCATCTGTGGAGTTCTTAAGCTCAAGATACTTTTGACCATAAGAAGCATACAGTTGTTGTAAGCTTTTAAGCAATGTAGCATCATCCACACCAAGCTCATCTCTCCACTCAGCCCATGTTTTAGTTTCACCATTTACAGCAACACTGTATTTGTCAACATTGTTAGGTAGTGTGGCTTTAGCTAAGCCAAGAGTTGATCCTGCTTTATTAGCATCTCCTCCAAACTCACCAGCAGTAGCATTAATTAAAGAAGATGATGTAGCGAGGTCTGTAGCTCCTCCTTTCTCACCCTTCAGTGATCTATAGAAGGAAGACATGAGTTGAATGTGTCTATTAGCAGACTCTCTGAGTTGAGCTATCTGAGCTTTAGTCTCAGCTTTCTCAATTTCTTCTTTTTGCTTCTTAGCTTCTGCTTCAAACTTAGCTTGTTCTTTCTCAGCTTGTTTCTTGGCATCATTAGTGAATAATCCTTGCACAAGACCTACAAAACCACCAATACCAGCACCAATAGCTGTACCAATAGGAGTGAACATAGATCCAATACCAGCACCAGCTAAAGCTCCCTGAGCTGTGCTAGAGATAAGAGTAGAGGTATCTTTAGCAAAGCTACTCATTTTGCTATTTTGTACAAATTGGTCAACACCATCAATAGCCATTCCACCAAACACAGTACCGAAGGCAAGACCAGCTCCTTTGAGTGATCGACCTAAGCCACCAGCCTTATCAAAACCTGCTCCAATAGCCTGTCTGAATGTTCCACCATTGGCTCTAACATTCTTATAAGCTTGTGCAGAATCTTTAAAGACTTTGCTTAGCTTGAGCTGTTCTTTAGTGTTATTTCTAGCCTGTAGAGCTAGTCCTGCATAGTAGCTACCATTCACAGGATCGTCTGCAAGGAAGGCTCTTTGACTCTTCTTAGAGTAGTACTTATCAGCTCTCTTATTGAAGAATCCTGCTAGTAGACCACCACCAGCAAGGAGACTTTGACCTCCTGTAAGTCCTCCTGCTACACCTTGTTTAACCTTTCCTGGAAGAGCAAAGTTATTAAGTTGACCAAGGCTATTAACAGTAGTACCAATGAATGACACAATGTTAGCCACAAGGTTTGAAGCTTTCCCAAGCAATGCCTCAATAATTAGATACTTGCCTACATGACCTAGTATTTCAGCTAGTTTACCAAAAACTTCAACCACAGTGGTTAGAGTACTTAGAATATTCTCAAAACCTTTTTGAAGGTTTCCTCCACCAAAGGATTTGATAACGTTCTCAATAGCTGTCACAACAGCTTTTACAAAGTTAGATAGTGATTGGAAGAATCTTACACCTACATTGGAAGTAAGGGCACTAATAGCACTAGAGGTTATTCTAGCAAGCACAGGGGCTAAGTACTCAAGCAAGTCACTAATTACTTGTCCAATAGCCTTAAGTCCACCACTAAGGTTCTCATTTTTCGCTAGATTTTGTCTTGTGAGTTTCACAAAATTAGTGAAAAAGTCAAAGATAGATGATACAACTTTAGATGCTACCTGAATAATAGGTGTCTTAGTTGCAAGGAAGTCTATTGCCTTGATGAACTCATCTGCAAAACCTTTAATTGACTTAACTATTGATTTAGCACCATCTTTAACATCATCATTAATTGATAGTTTAGCTAGTTCCTTAGAAAAATCTTTTAAGAATCCTGCTAAATCCTTCACAGCACCGCTATTAACAGCAAGCTCTTGAAGGTTAGTCATCAGATTAATCACAGAAGTGATAGCATCAAGTATTCCTCCATTGACAAGCTCTTTACCAATGTTAACCCATGATGTCAGATATCTAATGTAGGAGTTACCAGCCTCATTAACAAACTTACCAATAGCACTTCCAGTTTCCTCAAAGAATGAAATAACTGACTTGAAGAGACCTTTGGTATTCTCTAAGATACTTCCATCTAGGCTAGATGCAAAGTCCTTACCAAACTTCTCCATAGATCTCACAAGTGAGCTACCAAAGAGCAGGCTTATTGTGTGAGAGAACTTATTGATATTCTCAATACCTGTACCAATAGCATTTCCAAGCTTTCTTACATAGCTTTCAAACTTCTCACTTCCCACAAGTTCTGTGATATCTTTGATGAAGTCTCTTGTGGCTACATATACCTTGTTAAGAGCACCAGGAGAAGAGTTACCATCATCATCCACTTTATCAAACACAAGAAGGTTTGAAAATGTTTCTTTCAAGTTATCAATAGCTTGTTTAGGAGTAAGGATAGAAGTCACAAGGTTTTGGAACTTAGGACTGTTACCTACTTCCTTGATAACATCTAGGTATTCATCAGCAGTGATACCCTTCTTCTGAGTTGCTTCAATGATAGATTTATAACCCTTAGATTGAGCAAGAGCTAAGAGTCGTTTATTTACTTCAGAAGCCCCAAGAGCAGAGAATCTTTCTCTTGTGAACTTGAAGTCTTGTTGGTTAAGATAACCATTAGCAAGCATTTGAGCTGTTTGCTCTCCTGCTGTCTTAAGACCCTGTACAGGGTTCTGAGTTTGTGCAATAAGCCCAGCAAAGGCTTTTACGATATCTTCAGAGTCTTTACGATTGTAAGCATAGTAAGTTGATGCCTGATTAAGCAAGTCAGAAGCATCATACACAGAAGCTTTACCATAATCTCCTAATCTCTTAAGAGACTTGTTTACATCCTTGTCACTGAAGCCTAGAGATGACATGTTGACCCTATAGATCTGTATAGCATCCCCTACTTTTTGTGACTCAGATACCATTCCAGCAACACCTTGTCTTAAGGTAGTCACAGCGGAATTAATGATGCCCTGGAAGCCACTAGTGAGCTTTCCATTAACTAATGATGTAAATGACTTCTGTACATTTAAAAGCTCAGAAGAGACTGATCTGAGACCACTGAGCATTGTTTTAGCAGGATTGATAGCTCCTAGCTTAATCATGTTTGATGTCAGACTAGTAAGTGCTCTATCAGCTATAGACATAGCAGATCCTACGTTTTTCCAAGACTCAGCTAAGTTAGTGACCTCTACTGCTTGACTTTTTACCTTGCTACTTCCACCAACACTAGATCCTGATGCTTTGCTCACAAGGGCATTGACATTATTGATCTGTCTTTGGATATCAGAAGTATCAATATTGAGCTTTAAATTAATAGAGGGCAGGTTATTAGACCTGCCCATCTTCTTAATCATACGTTCAATATCAAGCACAGTCGCTTTCATGTTATTCAATAATTTTGTCTTAGCCTCAATATCGTTAAGACCATTAATCGTAACACTTATAGTACGTACTGACATTTAAACTCTCCTACTTAAGCTACATCCTCAATGTTTCTACGGATTTCATAGAAGTTACCTTCTTCATCACGGCTTACAGTGAATGTAAGTGACAAAGTGATTTCTCCATCTGTACCGAACTCTCTTGAGTTTTCAGTGATAAGAACATTGTTGAATACATAGTATTCTTTAATTCCTCTTGTGTTTTCAACAACTTGAGTAACACGGAAGTGAGTGTTTCTCAAACGTTTGTCGTTAGCTACAATAAGCTCAACATCACGCTCAGCGTTGTAAGTCACAAGAAGTTTTTCACCAATGTACATTGGGTTCACAAGAACTGTACCACGATCCAATCCATGATGTGTTTGAGTAAGAGCAATAAACTCATCATCCTCAAGACCTACACCAGCAGAGATTGGCATTGATGAAAGGTATGTACAGTCACAGCGGTCAGAAGAGATAATGATTGTATTACAATCTCCATAGTACAAGTCAGGAATCACAAGTGATCCATATTCTTTACCATCTACTTCAATTCGCTCTACTGTGAAGCTGTCTGTCACAGGAATACCACTTGTAAGCTTCTTAGACATAGATTGAAGTGGGTTCAACCAGTAGTCATTACAAGAAGTTGTAGTAGCTGTGATTTCTTTAGTGATCTCAATTTGTGACTTATCATACTGTCTACCAAAACATCTAGCATCTGTAGTAGGTACTGAGATGTTGTGTGTGAATGATGTCAAACATGAGAGCAATACGTTTGAGAACTTACGCAACTCAGAACGGTCATTGACAATCATTGGAGATGAAAGACCAATTTGACCATCAAAGTCATCTGTACCTGTGTAAGTAACTTCATAAGAGATTACTACACCGTGGTCAGAAGGTTTCCATCCATTACCTGTTTGAGTCATTGCTTTAGTATCAGCAAGGTCAATGGTACGAAGGACGAATCCAGGTGCATGAGTTTCAAAGTTGTATGTGTACACGTAAGCATTATCTTGAGCAAGATCTGTAAAGTCTGCTACAGCAACTTTAAGTTGGTAAGTACCAGCTTTAGGAACGTTTACATATACCATGTTGAAACCAAGTGCATAGTCATCAGCATCAGAACGTACTTGGTAGTTCACCTTGATAGCTTTGTTAGCAGATTTCACATAAAGTGTACCTGTGTTGAAGCATTTCAATGGTGTACAGTTGAGTTGATCTTCAGGCACATCCTTACGTACATATTGTACTAAAGTACCCGTAGGAATCTGTGTTTGTTTGTTAGCTTTCCAGCGAACACAAGGACGGATTTCCTCATTGATAGCAACAATAATTTTATTGTCTTTATCTTGGGTATTGTAACCGTACATAGGATGAGACATATCTACAAAACAGTTAGACATTTATTTCTCCTTTTTCTTGTTATCAGCTTGCACTGAAGGTTTTGGTTTATTAGCTTCTTCAACCATGTGCTCACGGACACGTGCCATTGCTTGAAGCTCAAGTCGACTACCGTGACGGTTTGCAATCTCATTACGAGACATGAAGAACTCATCTACATTTAGTGGTTTTTCCACAGCCATGTTCTCTCTCCTTCTTAACATGTATAAATTGATAAGGTAGCAGGGAATGAGAACATTTCAACCTCATCTACAAGCTCATTAGAGAAGTCTAATGGACATCCCACATCAAGCACTTTAGCATTGATAGGTAAGTACCAGTTATCTAATGAAGCTACATCCTGAGCGAATGTCTTTCTCTGAATACCTTTTGGGGTTTTAACTTGATGAACCAACATATTTTTTATTTGACAGTGCACTTCTTCTCTGTACTCAAGTTTACCCTCAGGAGTGTTCTCAATACATACCCTACCAGTAGGGGGAGACACAGATGAGTAGTATACGGAGAATGTTACATAGAATCTAGGGAAGCACTTAGAAGAATTATCACAAGAAACATCAATCGCCAAGAATGGAAACTCAGCTCCTTGGTTAAGTTGGAAGTGCTCAGTAGTTCCTACGTGTTGGTTGAACTGCACATCAAAGTTATCATAACGTTTTCTAGGGTCTAGCTCTTCAGGATGGTCAGGTTGAATGAAGTAATCTAGAACACCAGCTCCATACATCTGAAGCCATTTCTTAATGTTTATGTATATTGCACTATTCATTTCTGTAGCCTCTTAGGAATCTTAACAGCCAATCTACTTTCAGCTCTTTCTCTATATGCAGTCACAGCAGACTTATCGCTCTGAGTTAGAATAGCTGTACCTGATCCCCGTCTACCTGAAGGAACTCTAGCAGAGTACTGACCTACTCCACCTTTCACAAGTTCTCCTTCACCCACATTCTCAAAACCTTTCTCAAGGAAGTTAAATGCAGGATAATTAGGATAGCCTTTCTCAACATAAACTCTAGTATAGTATCTAACTTTACCTCTCTTAGTAGGAGGGAAGTCATTACGATCACTATACACTTCAAAGCCATCACTGACTTTTCTTATCTTAACTGAGTTTACCATTCTACCTGTTTGTCTAGAAGCAATAGCCTTAGCTTCCAAAGTACCAGTAAGAACGAAGTCGGTAAACTCTTCCACAAACTCAGTACCTTTCCAGTCGTGAATATCAGTCGTGGTCACGAGTAATCACCCCCTGTAACTGTTTGATATAAGGGGCACACTCAAGTACTTTCTGTTCACTCTCACGTGGAGACAGTCTTTCACCTGTCATCTTTATATCCCAGCACCCAGGCATAATCTCATACGTGCGACATGCTACTACTTTCCAAAACATATAACCAGCATCCTCAGGACATTCCCAATAGTTACACTTGGTTGATATCCTTTGCAAGATATAATATCCATGCTTAATATCAAAGTCACAAGAATGATGTTGGTTGTGTAGTGAAAAGTAGAAAGTCTCTAGTTGTCTAGATCCTTCAAGAGTGTGAGTTGTAGTCGCATCACTCTCAGAACCCCTAGATGTAGGCATGTGGTCTACACAATATAAATGCTCAACCTCTTCCCACAAGCACTTCATGACCTGCCTAGAGTTCTCATCATAAGTAGGTGTTGCTGTGCCTTGCCTTAACACAAGGATCTCTCTATTAGTTCTAGGTAGTGGCATCTACGACCTCCTAATCAAGATGATCTGAAGGAGGATAACCCTCACCTACTCCTGGATCTGTAGGTTGTTCCTCAGATGGTTTAGGAGGTTCAGTTGGTGTAGGTTCTTCTGAAGGCTTTGGTGCTTCCTCTGTTACAGGAGGCTTAGGAGCTTCTTCTGTAGGTTTTGGCTCTTCAGGGATATGAAACTCAGTTTCCTCTACATTTCTTACATAGGTAGCCTCTGTGTTATCAGGTACTTCAGAGAAAGTATTTCTGATTACACCTTCCTTATCTGTGTATCTTAAGTTAGTTAGGTACTTACCTAAGATATCATCCACAGGATAGGTCTTACCTTGTTCAAAGATATAGAGCCTTCCATTGTAGTAAGTTCTGTACACAGTTCTATAAGTTTCTACTCCACTAATTGAGCGACCAGTACCACACTTGGAACAGCCATAAGAGCGTGACTCTCTGGCATACTCTCCATTGTATTTTACTTGCATTCTTTTCTTCTCCCAATAGCTAAGTACATATTTTCTGTGTAAACTTTCTTACACAGGGATAGTGAACTAAGTGTCTTAAGTGCCCATGTATTGATAAGCTTCACATAGATTGTATCTAGGCTTGTCTTATCCACAGTCCACTTACGCACAATGTAGTCTACTGATTTCTGCTCTAGAACAGCTCCTACAGCAAGTCTATCCATGTTAGCACACTCATCAAGTGTACCACATTTGTTTTGGTAGGCTACAAAGATGCTCATAAAGTGGCACATTGCCTCAAAGATGCAGTCAGGTAGGCTGGCAGAAGTATAACCAGCTTCATAATCAAGAATAATCTTGTACTCAGCCTCACAGGAGCAAGGATCACAGCATCTACAACATGGACTCAACTCTTCAGTTACGTTGATTAGGATAGTTCCATCAACAAAAGACCAGTTGTACTTATCAGGAGTAATTTCATACTCCTCACGCTCTAGACCTTTTCTCTTGTACATATATACCTTTAATGTTGAAGGATCAAAGCCTTTAAAGTAGTAAGGCTTAATCTCAACCATTGCATCACATCCACAGATGTCAAAATCTTTGACTTCAATCACTTCATGTCTTTGTGCTCTTAAGATAGTATCACATTCACCATCAGTCCAACAGAACAGCCTAGCAAGGACACGGAGAAAGCTCTCCATGTACCGTTGCATAGTTGCTCCATCATCACAGTCAAAACAGCCACACCTATCTTGAAGCTTCTGTGTAATCTTCATTAACTCCAATTCAGGTTGCATATCTTAACTCCTTATTTTGCAGGGATAGTAGCCATAGGGAATGGATTGAGACCTGTAAGAAGACCTTGGATACGTTCAAATACCACAGCAGGACAAGTTTGATCCAATGGAATGTTGGCAATCAATAAGTGAGAGATAGGTGAGTTAGTATGTACCAAACCGAAGTTTTCATACTTGTCACAGATCACTTCACATCCTGGTTTAGTTGTATCTTCTGTACGTTGAGTGTAGATAGAAGATTGTGGTACAAACAAGTCATATTGAGTCAAAGCTTCAACTCTAGACAAGTCAATCACATAAGCTTCACCAGTCATTGTCTTTTCAAGGTCATAAGGCAAGTGGTAAGATACACCAAATGGAATACCACGGAATGAGATAGACTCACCGTTTACAGACCATCCTTGAGGAAGTTTACCATCTTTACCAGGAACGATTTCAGATTTGATTCCACGAAGTGTAAGTGGGTGAACATAGATCTTGTATCGTGCAGATTGGTTGTTCAATACATCTAGGTAGCAAGCTACTTGACGGAAAGCACCAATGATAGATCCTGAAGCATCAATAGGTGTTACACCTGGGTGAGACATCATTTCAGCCACACCTGCGAATGGACGAAGACCTTGACCTTGGAAGTTCAACATACCTTGAACGATATGACGTTGAACGATAAAGGCGAATGTGTACCATGCCATGAATTGTTCAGCTTCTTCATAAGACATGCCCAAACGTTGGAAGATGTTGATAAGATCTCCTTGTTTGAAGTGCATTTTGTCTTTCATCAAGCGATCAAGTCTAGTTTCACAGTCTTTGAAACAGAGGTAACGTACAGGAGTAGCATCACCAGTTGCTTGCATAGTGAATTTCTCAGTGAAACAGCAGGCATCTGAAGTATCGTTGGCAAAGTCTGGTGCTTTAGTACCCCAAGTGATACCTTCCATGATCCAGTCACCATTTTTAGCTTGGCGCAAAGCTCCAAAAGATGATTGTTCAAAACGTTTAAGAATATCGTTTACCAATTCATCATCCATGCCTACTTCACGAAGTGAAGGTTGAGCTTTAGACCAGTCACGTGAGATACCGAAAGGAATCTTACCATCTTCATTAGTGAAGTTCTCTTTGTTAGCTAGTTGAGCTTTAGTACGCTCATACAAGTTATCAATAGCTTCACCAAGCAAAATATCAAAATTTACTTTAGTCAATTTATTGTCCTCCAAAACGAACTCGTCCAAAACGGTTCTTAGGTTGTTCTTCTTCTACTTTAGAAGCTTTCTCTACCACAGGGTTTGCTTTTTCAAGCAACACAGCAAGTTTAGAAAGTTGTCCTTCTACAGCATCTTCATTGGCTTCTTTTTCTGCAATGATAGCATCTTTAGTAGCAATTTCAGCTTTAAGAGCTTCATTTTCAGCAGTCAATGCCTCAATAGCTTCAATAGCTTGTGCCAATGCTTGAGACTCTTCTGATTTAGCCTCTTCTTCTTCTTTAGGCTCTTCAGTAGCTTCCTCTACCTTTTCTTCAGCTTCTTCAGCTTTAGGCTCTTCTTCAACCACAGGAGCTTCTTCAAGGACTTCATCCTCTTTCACTTCCTCAGGCTCTACTTGAGCAGAAAGGTGAGCAAGCACTTTTTCAAGAATTTCTTTATTCTTCAAGTGTTCTTCCTCATTTCTTACTAGTAAGGATGGATCATATCCACCACTCTTAGCATTACCAGGATTACCCACAAAAGAGAATCCTGTAATTTCTACCTTATCTGTGATAGGTACATCAATATCACCACCATGCTCCACATTGTAAGCAATGAGTTTTGCATATTCTTCAATGTCTTCATCACCAATTTCTTTGTGATACCACAAGAACTCAGAAGATATTGCAAAAGGCTCGTCTTGAAGGATCATATCCTTTACGTTGCTTAGCTGTGTATTAACATGAGGCTTAACTAGTAGATCATATCTACCATTTTCATCCTGAATTAGCTTAAGGTCACTTTTTCTAAAGTAACCTTCCCTAACAGGATAACTATTGAGATCTCTGTGACCAGTTGATACATAACCTTCAAATGTCTCATCAATGCTATCATACCAGTTCTTGAGAGTACCCTTACACAAGTAAAGTCTAATTGTACCATCCTGATATAGCACTGATCCTTCAGATAGAAGAGTCATGTATCCATCACTATTGTCAACCTTATCCACAGATAGGCACTCTTTTTCTGTGCTCTCTTGAGATAAGTTTAGAATGTTATCTAGACTATCTTTTCTTTCAAGATAATCATTGATCTCATTCATGATCTTACCTGCGATCTGTGTCTTGATGTGCATTATTCAATAACCTCAAACAAATTATATTTAAGTTTTCTTACTTTCTTACCACCACATGAGGCACAGTAGGCATATTCATACTCAACCTTATCTTGTTTGAGTCCTGCCTCTGTCTCAGGTGAGTAAGGTAGCTGTTCTGTTTGCTCCTTTAGACTAGCCAAGAGAACTTCATCAGTAGTTTCATACCAACCTTCGCTCTCTTGGTTGTCACCAGGATAAAATTCAAAGAACTTACGTGAGTTTTGGATAATACCTTTATCATTCAAAAAGCTTACTCTAGCGACTAGATCTCGCTTCAGGAATCTCGATACTCTAAATTTACTCACGCTTTACCTACCTTCTTCTTTGTAGTCTTTTTAGGCCTCTCTGCCTCTACTGCTGTTACAGTTGTACCCTCAGTGATAGAAGAAATAACTTCGGACTCTCTACCAAACTGTTTAGCACGTACTTCACGCATAAACTCTTGATAGGTTTGCCCTACGTTCTTTACTTCTGTCATTATTTATCTCCTGCATAAGTGATAGGGAATCCATAACAGTCAAATTCAGTGTCTTTAAGTGGAACTTCTTCAAGCTCATAGTTAAATTCATACTTATCACCACAGCAATAAGTGAATGACTTGAACTTGTTTTCATCAACATCATAATATTGAATCTGTTCATGCCCTACAACTACTCGTCTTACTTGAGCCAAGATTGTTTCAGCCAAAGGTGACTTGAAAGTTTTAGTTTCCCCTGCAACTTCAATCTTGAGGTTCATTTTAGGAACTTTAATAGTAGCCATTAAACGTGCTCCTTCCTTGCATAATTATATTCACATTATAACAAAAAGAGGTAGGGAGTCAACCCTACCACAACTAAATTAAAACTTGATAGTATCAATAACCTTAGCTGTACCATGTTCAAGCTTGTAATGATTAATCAAGTCCATGATAGCTTCCATCTCAAATGGATCAAATGTAGCATCAAAGTCATTGATGAACTCATCTTCCTTGATGTGTACAGTACCACGAACTTCAGGCTTACCACCTTTACCTTTACCAATCACAAAGCCTACAATGTAGTTTGCATAGATGTGACCAGTAGATTGTTCCATAAGAGCACGTTGGTCAACCACAAAGGTGTAAACCTTTTCAGTCTTACCATCACCTAAGTCCTGATCTACTACTTTCACACGGTTGTCAAAGGCAATTTCAACATTCACAGCGTATGATGTGCGTGGAGTACGAAGCATGTTACCTGATGCCCCGATAGTAGGGATCTTCTGTGCTACGTTTTCTGTACCTCCATTGATAAGCACCTCAGCATCAAGGTCAGTCAAGTCTGCATATTTACGTAGTGTGTACACAGGTTTTCCATTGCGTACATACTCAGGCAAAATTTCTTTACGCTTAGTATCTAAGAATCCAAGTACATCACCAAGTACTTCAGTCATTTAATCTTCCTCCATGCCTGTACATATCCTTAAGGGAATTAGTACTAGGGTTATCTTTAGCTTCAATAGCCTTTTGTTGTTTCTCAGGTGTTAGGAGTTCATACTCATAAGGTTCAGGAACTCCCCAATCAGTAACATACTTACCTTTCGACTCTTCATCAAGGTTAAGATAGTCGTTGTAGCTCTTAAAGGCATTGTTATTGACTAACTTAGCATAATACACAGTCACATCAGGGTAGTACATCTGATCTGCAACATATTGGTAGTCCATCCTGTATTCTTTAACCACAGCAAGGACTTTTTCCTCTATGTCATCAAGATTAATAGCTACCATGTCCTCATAGGCAAGTCCACGGTAGTTATCTTTCTCTTTTATCTTTCCATTAACCCAAGCCCAGTTATACCTTACTAGGTAACTAACCAGCTTGAAAAAATGAAGGGTTGTTCTCAATAATCTTTGTGCAAGTTTCCATCAGTGAGGTATCAGTGATGTACTGCATCAAATGGTCAGGAATACCAAGGACAATACCTACTAGTTTCTCACAAGCATCAATCACATTATCATCAAAGACTTCATAGACTTTAAGCAGATCATCCACAGTGTAGATCTCTGAGTCTCCTTCTTCTTTGAAGTTTGTGAAGGCTAGTGTGATTGTAGAAGCATAGTTACGTACTCTACGTGCAATTCTAGCAGAGATAAACTTCTGGTCTGCATTGATAAGCTGTTTATAAGCAGTACCACCCATAACACGCTCAGCAGTTGCAGGTGTCTCAGCTGTCACAGGAAGCCACAACTCCACTGTGTAGTTCTTAGGATCAATAGATTGAACCTTAGATGGATCACCATTCACAACACTTGTAGTTGGTGTCTCGATAGCTACTGGTGCATCTGATTTAGTTGCATCAATAACTTTCTCCTGCATTTTAGCAAGCTCTTCAATAGTCATAATCTTGTCTGACATTTTATACTCCTACACAATTAAGTTTTTAGCTAGATAAGCATCAGCCATTCGTTGATCCACATTCTTCAAGCGTTCATACACATCAAGGATGTAAAGGTCATTATTGTAGTTGTAGCTGTTAGTAAACTCATAACTATCAAACTTAATATGCTCTTTCAGTCCTGTAGTATGTTGAAGCAAGTGTACAATCTGTCCAAGGAAGTGATCTCGCATTGGAATGATTGTGTTCTTCATAGCGTTGTCAATGATGCTGTAAGTACCAATATTTGACACTGTTTTATTCAAGTCAAACAGTCTAGCTGGTACTCCAAACATCTGACAGATAATAGCTGGAACATACTGTGATAAGTAGTCCAGGAAGTCAGTTGCTTTAGTATCACGCTCTAGCTGTTCAAGGTTTTGGAAGTTACCTGAGTACACAATAGCGTCATTGAACTCAGTCTCAGAAAGCTTCTCAGCAAAGGCGTTCATATCCTCAACAATCTTCTGAGTACGTTCTGCCTTAGCAGTTCTACCCATGTCAAGTAGCTCTCCACTAGAGAAAGCAGAACCTTGCTCTACACTTTCCTCAATCTGCTCTTCCAAGGTATCTTTAGCCTGTAAGGCGATAGTACCAATACCATTTCTTGAAATATCATAGTTCATACGGTTAAGGATGTTCAGAATAAGCTCTACACGCTTTCTATCCTTAAGCAATGGACTCATACAGAATACCTGTGATGTATCTAGTCTAACACAAGCGAACTCATCACTAGTTACAACCATTACATCATTCTTGTACTTCTCAGGGTCTTTAAGGATTTCCTTGATATCATCCTCTGAGTAGTCAGTTGCTACTCTAGGGTTTCCTGTTTTCTGTACATAAGGTGTTCTGTAGTAATCACCCTTCTTGATAAGATAAGTCAAGTTTTGTCTTAACACAGGGATTTTAGGGTAGTCAATCACACAAGCAAGAATGTCCTTGGGATGAATCCCTACAAGACCTTCTTTTGTGGCTAGGATACCATAGTATCCATATTTTCTATACCCTTTAGCTACTTGCTTCAGTACATCATAGTTTCTCTGACCATTAAAGTTATGCCCATAGAGGAATTTTCTCAACTCCTCATCCTTACTGAAGTCATCAGTAGTAAGTGAGTTAGTGAACATGTAATTGACAATGTTATCTAGGATGTAATCAACATCAGGAAGGTCAAGAGCTAATTGCTCAATCTCTTCTAGGTTTTCATTGATAGATGTTCCTCTGAACCCTGTACTTGAATAGATCAATCTGTCCTTGTAGTCAGCAAGGAAGTGCCTATCCATTGCACATTGACCACCACAGTCATCTTTCTTACACTTTCCACAAGTCATTATGACCCTCCTAAGTAATAAAGCTCAGCCACATGGAGAGAAAGCAATACACTATCCAGTTCGTCAGGAGACTGTCTGAGTAGCTTCTTGATTTCTGCCTTAGGTCTGATCTTAACTTTTCTGTCCTCAGGTCTTTGAACCTCAGACACAAATGACATCTGCCTTGAAATAGCATCCCACACTTTTCTCACAAAGGAAACTCTCTGTGCTTCCATCATACCTCTCAACATTAGGTGCATTTCAGCCCTTCTGTTGAAAGCATATTCAGCACTAGGATCTTTACCAATGATTTTGATCTCAGTAGGTTTACCACCAAAGTTGATGTCATACACAGGACATTTAAGCTGTCCTGACAACCTTCTCATTTTGAGAGGCTGTACAATGTGTGCTCCACCACCAGCATCTATGCCGATAGCTTTCACATTGAGCTGGTTTGCTATAGTCACAATCTTATTGACAATCTCAATTGCTGTGACACCATCAATCCACTCTTTGGGCTTAATGTCCATAGTATCAATAGATGTGAAGTGATTAGACTTGTCCACAGAGGAGATAGTGACCTGGATAGAGTCCGCACCTTTATAGGCACTATCCACTCCAAGGAAGAACTCCAAGCCTTCTGTTTTCATGTCAAAATCATCAAGAATATCAGGTGATGCATCAAAGAATGAAGATCTCTCAGTAGGGAACTCACACAGAAGGTTTTCTCGAATAGAATCCTCTGTAATTGTGAACTGAGATCTCATCAACTCATCTTTGGTATACCTGATGCTTCCCTCCTCCATTGCTGTAACCACATCCAGCCACATAACAAATTCATCATCAGCAAGATCCTCATTGGTCATGAAGTCATAGAAGCTATTCAATGACCGAGGGTTGGAGATTAAGTACATAATCAATTTACGACCATCATCTGACTCAAATTCTCTACGACCCATGTGACCAAGGGCAATAGGTGAGATGTCAGAAGCTTCATCCCCAAACATGTTTCCTCCACGACCAATAACATGGATCTTAGATGGATCGGTATAGTTACTACCTGCGGATAGACCCTCTAACTTACCACCATTTCTGAATGTGAACCCTTCACTAGAGAATGATGATAAACCACGCTTCAGTCGCTTATCCACTGATGTTACATCCTTTTCATCAAAGGACAACATAGCCTTAACATCAGGGTGAGCGTTCACTAGTATTTCCCTAGCGTGCTGGATGATAATTCCTGAATACTCTTGTGTTGATCCTACAGCATAGCAGTTCTCACCTTCGTAAGCAAAATGGTTTGACATAATGCCACAAAGGAATGACTTACCATACCGAGGAGTAGCCACACAGTATCCTGTTTTGAAGTCTCCACTAAGGAACGCTCCAAATTGCACAGCTTGAGACCACCATAGCTCTAAGTTAAACTCAGATAATGCTGTGGTGAACCCCAGCTTGTAATATTCTAATTCTTTTTCAAAACCAAACCTCTCACGAATGGTGTTTCGTTTGAAGTGCTTTGGTATCTTTCCCTTCACAGCATCCTTAAGTTGATCCTGTGGAGTCACCTGATCCAAAAGGATTGATAACTTTTCCTTGTTGGATAAAACCTTACGCTTTTGAGTAAGTAACCCAACATCTGCATCTTGGATGTGCATAAACAGTATCCCCTCCTGTGTAATCAAGACTTTCTGATATTTGCACAGATGGAGCTACAGCCTGAAAGCTTTCATCCACAGGAATAGTTAAACCATCCATAGCCTTACAGATAGGGCAAGTTCGCTTATCACCTACAGCGTTCCATGTCTTAAGGAGCTGTTCTCCTGTGATTTCACCGAAAAGCTTTGCACTTTGCACAGAAGCCTTTTCAATCCCCATCTGTGTCTCGCTTAATGCAAGACGGTCAATGTTAGACCAGTAGGATTTAAAGATTTCATCCTTGCTCTGAGTATCCTTGTTCTCATTCACAAGTTTCTTAAGATCCTTGACATGGTTATCCATGATCTCTCTGAGTCTTCCACGATTGCTTCTCACAAATGCAGAAGTATCAACACCATTTCTCAGGTTTATTAGATCCTGTGGATAGATGTTGTACCCTAAGGCATCCAAAATGTAATCAATCTCACTTAGGAATGTCGAAGAGTACATATCCACAAGGTAGTCAATGACAGCATCTTCAGCAGTTAAATAATCACCGTCATAAATCACTGATGATGCAAATGTCTCTAATAAAACCAAAAGATCAGGGTAAAAACTATCAAAAACCTTATCTCTAGGTCTCTTCTTAGTCATTCATCTCTCCAAACAACTCATCAAGTTTAGCTTTAGTGTAGTTCTTAAGCTCCTCAACACCATCCTTGGTATCGTGGTTGACATTGACAGTAGTTTGTGTTGCTTTACCCTCAATACGGTCAGCCCATTCCTTACGCTCATAGTTATCTTCAAAACTAGCCATGATTTGAAGCATAGCATTTTTAGCCACAGGAGTTGCAGGAGGGATTGAGTTATAGACTTCAAAGCCTATCTTACTCACAAGAACTTCATCTACGTCTACTAGCCCCCAACGCATTTGATAAAGCTTTAGTGAGTCCTCATCCAAGAGACTGAGTTCTCGCATTGTTTCTGAGTAAAGTTTACCAGTTCTAGCCATACTAGCAAACCTCCATAATTTGATATACACCCTATAGGGCTTGAACCTATAACCGCACGCTTAGAAGGCGTGTGCTCTATCCAGTTGAGCTAAGGATGCAGGAGGGCATAAAGCCCAAAGGAGTCATTTAAACACCATGACAAGCCCCTGACAGGATTCAAACCTGCGCATAGATCTTTTGCAGAGATCTGCCTTAGTCGCTTGGCTACAGGGGCAGAGGGAGGTGAGAGGGAAAAATACCAACAAAAACCTCTCACCATTCACCGTGAAACAAACACCGCTCACAATGAGCAATCTATCCTAGCACACAGAAAGGAATAGGTGTGCCTGATATTAAGTATATCAGATTAGGGTTTCCTTGTCAACCCATTTTTGGAAATAAATTCCTAAAAGTATTGCTTCTGCATCATCATCACATTCAACTTCATAACCTAGCTCTTTACAAAGCTCAATAGCCTTAGCCTTAGCTTCAGCTCTTTTACCGTTTAGCTTAAACGCTTTTCTCCACACAGTAGGGAATACAAACTTAACCTCTTGGTCTTTTAGCTCTCTTAAAACCATTCCTTGCACCTGTGCTAATTTCACAAGAGTTGCCTGATTACTTAAAATTTTTAGCTCTTCAATTCCCACAAGACCGAACTTGCCATATTTCTCACAGAGTAATCTCACAAATTCTGCCATGTAATTACCTCTCACAAGAAGGTCTTTGTCTGTGCTTTTAATCACACCATAATCAACTAAAACTTCATCTTCAAAGATTGCATATCCTGAACTTTTTGTGCTTAGATCTAAACTTAGAATTTTCATGCTAATAATCTTAGCACAAGAGGGGAATTCTGTCAACAACCTCTTTTTGTTTTATCTGTACACAAATGATTCACATAGATAATAATACTTACTTAATCTTAATACTTAATGATTAATACTTAAGTACTTAACTACTAAGTAACTAAGTAGTATAGCTAGTAAGTTAAATTATATATATAAATCATTAATGCTTAGATTAATAACTTAGTAACTACTTAACTACTAACTTAGTAACCTAGTAACTTAGTAACTAAGTAGTTAAGTAATAAATTATATATATAAATCATTTATCCCCAGATAGATATTTTAGGAAAACTTTATTATTTTACCTATTGACTATAATCAGCTAAAGTGCTAAAATTATTTTCAACTAGCTAAAGGAGAATATAAATGTACAGTAAAATTTTTAAGCTCTACTTCAGCAAAGATAGACATCCAGGAAACAACATCATCTCAGAAGAATACTTTCAAGCTTCTGTGGAATTGGAAGGAAAGAGAGTAGCCAATGGAAGCCTAAAGCAGAATGTAAAAGACCTTGTGAAATTGCACTATGGTAAAGAGATCACAGAAATAAAATACTCTAGAAGCCCTCTTAGAGACTACTTCCACCTGTGCACAGAAGAGTTAAGTCACAGTGAGCTAGGAAAGCTTTATTTTGACCTAATGAGCATGACCTATAAGGGAATGGATCTGTGTAATCTTGTGTATAAAGAGAATGGTGCACAAGCAGTAGCCAACTTCCTCTACAGTGCTAAATATAACTACTTCCACAGGGTAAGCATTGAGGATTATGAATACTACAATCCTGTGCCTTTTAGATTTTTCCTTAGCTTAGATCACAAGAAGTTTATGCCTAGAACTTCACAGGAAATGCTTTTCTTCAAGAAAGTAATTAGCCCTAGAGCTTATGGTAAGTTTGTAGCCTTAAGCACAAAGAGGATGGATAGATACCGAGATAGATATTCACGCTACCTTAACCGCTACTTTACCACAGAAGACTTCACAGCCAAGTTTAGGTTTAATCCTAACTTCACAAGAATGGTCACAAGAAAGATCATCATGAAAGATAAGCTTCAGACCTTGGATGAATGGTTAAGCCTTTACAACCTTACTCCTATCGAGTATTATTCATGCTTTAGCATTAAGTCTGACACAGTAACACCTCGTATGGAACTAATATGCGAGAAAGCAGGAATGGACACAAGGAGATTCCTCTTTAACTCCTTAATCCTTAGCCTTGAGAAGCATATAGCCAACCCTTTCTATGGTGAGAAAGGTCATGCTAATCCTGAGAGGTCACTGGCAATTCAATCGAGTAAATTTTTAAAGGAAAATGAAGGAAGTACTTCTTTCTAATCTTCAAGGGTAGCATTTAAGTTACCCTTTTTATTTTACTTAGGTAACTGTTTATCAACCCTATTTTAACCTTATAAAATTATGCTGGTATTTTTGAGAAGGTAATTTTAAGGTTTACTTTTCAATTAATGTAGGAAGGTAATCAACCTTCTTTTTATGTAGTAATGATAGCCTTGGAAGATAATGATGTAACCTTGGGAGAGTAAGTTAAAGGAAGGTAGTAACCCTAAATTTAACCTATAGTGAATTATTCCATTGAGGTTCTAAGGGAGAGGAATATTATCAACCCTATTTTTAAGTACTATTTTATAGTGGTGAATAGGAATGAACCTAACCCCTTTTTCAACTATAAAATTATAGTGGTGAATAGAGAAATCAAGCCTCCCTCCTCGCCTCCTCATTTTTTAATCGACCTAACATTTTTCCATTTTTAACAACCTAACCTAACCCACTTTGTAACAATGGAAGGGAAATGGGTAAAAAATGAATAAAGTGAATGAATTATGAATATTATCTATTTTCTACCCAAAACAATGAATACTCTATCCTCACCTAACTGTCACTTACTCACCTCCTTTCATCCATACAAAAAAGCAACCAATAAATGATTGCCTTAATCCTCCCAACGCTTATTAATACTGTAGCTACTGAATATCACTACCTTATCACCCTCTAGTCCTCTAAGAGCCTCCTTAATATGTTTACTATATATACTTGCATTATCAATAATAACTTGATAGCTGTTACATCCTCCAATTAAGATTAGGTCTTCCTCATCTGTTATATGACTGTACAGCGTTGTTACTGTGGTTTTCTTACCTTCTTTATATGTAAGCTTATTCCCTTCAATCCTGATTGATTGACTGTGATTGTTGCTTATTTCAATAATCTTTACCATAGCTTAGCTACTCCTTAAGTTATTAGAAGACTTGTCTTCTCTTCCTATATTATATCAAAAGAGGGTTTACTTTACAAGCAACAACTTACTTTCTTTTCTTCTTTCTTTCTCTCACTTTCTTGCTTACTTACTTTCTGATAATCATTAAATGAAATTATAAATATAATCATTAAAAAGCTAAAAAATTTTAAAATAAATTAAAAATAATGACAAAAAAGGGTTGACATTTATTTCAGATAATGGTATCATTATAGTGTGAGGTTGAGAGAGAGATACAACCTAGGAGCTATCAAAAGTCAAGTTACTACCTTCTTAGGATAAGGAGCATAGGACTTGTGAGACAAGCCAAAAGCAAAGATCTCACTATTAAAATCTTAAGGAGAAGCAGAAATGCTTAAAATTTATGTAGAAACAACTGCAAACTATAAACCTTGGTCTGGTGCTGTAAGTACCTATGAAACTATTGTAGAAGAAAACAAACTTGATGATCTTAATTTTCTACTAGAAGAGATTTACCCTGAAGGAATTTCTAAAAGTCAACTTAATGATATTCTATGGTTTGAAAGTGATTGGGTATTTGCTAAACTTGGTATTGGTAACATGGTTGAATGTGGTTACTGTGGAGAGATCTATATCGGAAAGGCATATCATGGAAAGATTTAATAGAGTCTTACTTAACATACTATATATAGGAATTTTCTTCAGTTCATTTGCTATTATTGCAATTTTCCACACGGGGAGCAAGTTAACGGATATTTATAATAACCAACCTAAAGAAGAGTTTGTTAAGCATGAGGGGAAACCTGTAGAACGTCAGATCATGGGTAAAACTGATGATGGGGAGTATTTAGAGCTTATTATTTGGAACTCAAGCAAAGAAAGAACTGATACTATTAAGGTAAATGCTAGTGATTATGATCTGTATAAGATTGGTGAACAATTCTACACTGATAGAAATACAATCACAACAGATGAAGACTTACTAAAACATGAAGGATTATTGAAACCTTCACATTAATTTAAAATCATAGGAGAAATTTAAAATGTTAAGATTAATTATTTACAAGAAAAATGCTTGTGTTTACCTTGTGGGAGGTACTAAAACCCCTATTGCAAAGTTTGATAAAAATTCAAGTGCATTTGAGATTATTTGTGAACTTAACTATAAAATAACTCGTTTATTTTGGAATACTTATAAAGGATTTTTCCATAAAGGAAAATTCTACAAGGTTGAAACATTAACAGATACAGCTTACCAATTTAAAAAACTAATTGAAGGAGAAAACTAAAATGAAAAACACTAAAAAACGCAAACTAAACTTTAAAAAACTATTTATTTACTATTCTAATGTATTTGTTATCTTTTCCATTGCCTTACATCCAGTATTAGACTACTCTTTCAGACTGTTCCTTCTCTTCTACTGTGCTGTATATGTTCTATGGACTTTCTGCGATATCACAAGTGAGGCTCACAAGCTATGATACAGGAAACAGTAGATATGGTTGTAAGGTTCATTGAACAAAACCACTACTTTCACGCTCCATACCTTGACTTTCTAGGGGTATATACCCTTAGGGAGTCTTGGGCTTGGTTAGATAAAGGTGATAAGGTTATTTTGCTAAAAGCTTATGACCACTCACAAGAATATTTCATTATTAACAAATTAGGGGGAGAATTAAGGCTTAAATACTTAAATTCAGGTATTGACAAGCCTATTCTCATTCCTGAAAACTTAAAATTCTATCTAGGAGGGTTAAATGATTAACTTAACAGGTCACAATATCAATATCTGTGACCACAAAGGAAATGTATATAAAATTATACCAAAAAGCAAGCTCACTTTAAGGGCTTACACAAGCTATAAGACTGTAAAAGAACTTGAGGGAATACCTATTGATATTATTGATTATACTATCACAGATCCTTTGCCAGTGATTAAAAGCCTGATTGAAAATAATCAGTATATCATTGTAAGTAAGATCACAGCAGAAGCATTAAAGAAAAAAGGTATCTCTAAAGGGGTACTAATCACAGGAAGAAAATTCTATCTAGATGATGCCTTAATCGGAGTTAGGGGGTTAAGTCTATATGAATAAAGTTAAAATCAAAGGGAGTTATACTGAAACACTTAATTTCTTACAGGAAAACTTAAATCCTGAAGATCTTAAAGGCTTTAAGTATTTGAAACCCTTACAGGAGATACAAAAAAGAGCACTGAGGGAGTCTCTAGGAAAGCCTTACAGAGATCCTATCTGTGACTATTTGATTAAATATAAGCTAGTAGGAAGAGTTAGAGATAATGGTATCATAGATGCTTTGAGTTACTCTTATGGTGATTTAAGCTGTTTCATTGAAACTAACTATACAGATAAAATTTTAGAAGCTTATGGAAAAGATGTTATCTATCCTAATCTTGTGCATTTTGATTCTTTAAAGGATATTAAAGCACAATTAATTGAATATAAGAGAATGGAAGCTGAAGAAAAAGCTCATAATTTCTTTAGAAACCAAGCCAAAATAGATAGATATGAAAATATAACGTTTAAGGAGCTTATAGAGGACTACTACAGTTATTTTAAGTATAAGGAAGGGAATAACACACCAAGCCTTAAAAAACAGCTTACAAGCCAAAATATAGCCTTTAAAGAGGATGATCTGAAGACCTGGGGAGAAGTGAAAGCTTGGTTTGAAAACTACTACACAGGGAAGCCTAATTTTCATAAAGGCTATCACTACCGAACACTAATCTATGATTATTTTGATGATAAAATTGAAGATATTTCTAAAAAGTGGGCTTTCTGTGGTTCGTGTCATGCTGAAAGAAAGACAGGAAGTGATACACCTAAAATTTTAGATGCTGTAGGTTATAAAATGCTTAAATTTTACTGTTTAGGTGAAGATTATAACCTAACACCTTCCACACGTATATATTATTATCAGGAAGGTGAAAATACAGCCTTCTCAGGAACTTATACTAATTTTGGAAGTGGAGAGATGGCTAAAAGTGCTTACTCTTTCACAAAAGCTATTATGTGTTTTATCTTTTCAAGAAAATTTGAAGATTTTAAAGAAATTGAGGGAATGAGTGTGAACACAGGAGAGCTAGAAGATGTAGGAATACGTTTCTATGCCAATACCTCACAGGATAGTAACTACAAGCAATTTGGCACAGCTGAGATCCTTTCAGGTATTTCATTAGATGCTGATGATGCTTATCATATTCTGAATAGTAAGTAAAAAAGAAAATGACCCTCATTGCTGAAGATCATTTCTAGTACACTGTCTCGTAACATTAAATAAATAATGTAAGGAGGCGTTCTTGATTAAGAACTATAATATATTATATCACAAGTTGTAAAATTGTCAACAGGTTAAACCTAAAAATTACAATTCTGTGATATTTAATTGAAATTCTTTATCTGGTCATAGATGGGTTCACAAACCTTGTTTTATCTGAGCACTAATGGGTATTATATATAATAATACTTAATTTATATAATATATAGTTACTTAACTACTAAGTATATAGCTACTAGGAAAGCAAGAAAATAATTTTTAAATTTTTAAGAAAAAGTATTGCTTTTTTAAAATCATTGTGCTAAAATAGGGTTACACTGTTAAAGTAATTAAATAAAGTTAGGAGAAATAAATGTATATTAAAATTCCCATAAACCTTTTGCATGATAACCCTTTCAACTCTATCAATGAATGTATCTTTTATGCCTTCTGTGCTAGCCACACTAAGGATGAAGAAATGACATTTAACTATAGTACTGAGACATTGCAAGAGGTTTTTCCTGTGTCTTCATCACAGTTAACAAGATATCTTAATAATCTAGTAGATCTAGGTATAGCTAAAAATGAAAGCTTCTTTTTCAGTAACAGAGGTTTTAAGTTTGCAGGTAAAAGAAACTACAAGATAGATACTAGCCTTTACTACAATAGTTTTAATTATGATGAAGATGGTAAGGCTAAAGATTATCTCAACCTTAACCTTGGATGGGTTATGCTTTATGGAATGAGCTTAACAACAGCTCTAGTACTTGCCTTCTTGTGGACAGTAAAAATCTATCTAGGTATGCCTGACCAACAGTATGTAAACACACAAAATGTGATGGAGATGACAAGCATCAAGGATCGCAGAACTGTGTATAAAGCTCTTGACCAGCTGATTGCTCTAGGGATCATCACTGAGAAAAAATCAGATGAGAGATACTTTAGACTGATTGAACTAAAGAAGGATAGATGTTTGTGTAATTCTACACATGATGTTCAGGAAACAATTGCTCATGTAGACTGTAATATCCTAGAGTTTGTTAAAGGAAAATCAAAAAGGTTTATCAATTCACTTAAAAGTTACCTGAAAGAAGCTTCTTCTAGGTTAGGTGATCTCTTATGGTATCCTTACAGTATCTTGATTGGAGAATTGCCTGAAAGGTTTAGATTTAAGCCTACGAATGAGTGGAGGTTTCTTGAATAAATGAGTAAAGAATTTTTAGATCTTCTGAGGAGAAATTTTTCAGAAGATGACCTGATTCCTTTTGCTGTGAATAAAACATTTTACATCCAAAAGCACCCTGAGGAAAGGTTTAGTAGAGCATTTGAAGAGTCTAAGCGTACAATAAAACTTATTCCTTCACAGGTTAAAGCCTTAAGAGATAAGTATGATTTATATATTTGTTTCACGCCTGTTAAGGATGGTAAACGTGAAAAGATTAATGCAAAAGATAGCTTTATCATTGCACAAGACATTGATGGAGTATCTATTCCTGAGGATCTTCCACCTTCATATTATTGGGAAACAAGCCCAGGAAAATACCAAGGTGTTTGGGTTTTAGACAATAAAGTAACCCCACAGGAACAAGAAATAATTAATCGTAAACTTATAGCTAAATATGGTTTTGACCCTTGTGGATCTGACATTGTGCATCTATACCGTATTCCAGGAACATGTAACCACAAGTATGCTAGTACTTTCAAAGTATCAGGGATGCAAGGAAAAGGCACTGTGTACAGGAAGCGTGAAATTATCAAATTCCTTAAGGATGTAGATATCACAAAAAGTGTTGTTGTTGATAATGAGCCTATAGAGTATAAAGAGTATGACCTAGAGGAGCTACTACTTAAGTATTCTGTGAAGCAAGCTTATGGCAACACTCTAGGATCTGATAGGTCAGAATGGGCTTGGGATATTGAAAGCAAAATGTTCATCAATGGAGCAAGCAAGGAAGAGGTAAAATTTGTGCTTCTAAATGCTCCTGACTCTATGGCTAAGTTCACAGAGAAGACTGTAGATGCTGAAGTAAATAGAGTTTTTGCTAAGATTCAGGCTGAAGAAAAAGAGATTGAAGAAGAGCTTGAAACTAAGCCTAAGAAGCTAAAACGACTTGATAGAGGTGCTGATGGTATAGTCAGGTTTGAAGATACTGAGACTAGAGGTAAGAAACCACAGAAAGGTAAAGTCAATATCAAGCGTGTTGATGAGATTGAGCCTTTTGATCCTACAGACTTTTGGTTAATTAAGGATCTGTGGGAGAATAACTCGGTTGGTGTGATTGGAGCACCTTCCAAGTCCTTTAAATCAACCCTTACCCTTAACCTTGCTTGTGCTGTAGCCACAGGAAAGCCCTTTGATGGAAGGGAGGTTAAGCAAGGGGCTGTACTCATTATTCAAGGTGAGAATAATCTCTCAATGGAACAGCACAAGATCTACTCAATAACAGGTGAGACTGAGTTGCCTATCTACTTTGTGGATGACAATATCACAATGGATCAGATCTTTAAGCTTAAAAGTAGCATTATAGAGCTAGGAATTAAGCTTTTAATTATTGATCCTATGTACCTGCTATTCGGTTCAGGTGATATCAATAAGCATCAGGATATCGTCCTAAGGCTTGAAATGCTTTCTGCATTAAGTAAAAAAACTAACTGCTCAATCATGTTAGTACACCACTCAAGGAAGCTTGAGCGAGGTGCTAAGATACAAACCTCAGATATGTATGGTTCTGCATTTATTGAGGGATGGTATGAGTCAATGATTCTTCTACAGCGACAATCTAATAATTCATCAAGGATGGTTACTTATTTTAGAAACCATAAATCAGGAGATGTTTACGATCTTGTGGTTGATGATAACATGGGTTGTAAAGCTTATAAGAGGAATGATGATTCAGGATATGAGCCTGACAAAATGGAACTAACTAGACTTACAAAAAAAGAAAAGGAAATTTTTGAAAATGAAAACCAATAAAGTAACAATCTTAACAGTAGCTACACTTGCTACACTTGCACTTGCTAACAATGCTAAGGCTGATGCTCAGGATAGCCCTGTAAGCTCACAGGAAGCTCCTACAGCTCTTGTAACTGCTCCTGAGGGCAATAATACCACTGAGGTTAAACAGCCCACAGAGATCACTAAAGAAGGTACAGAGATCACTGTAAAAAATCCTGAGGTAGTAGTGGATCAATCAAACGGTACAGGTAAGTATCAACCATTTAGCGTGGAATATAAAAATATCCACTTTGATGATAACATGGCTATCAATGAAGGTGACAAAGTTAAGTTTACTTTACCTGAAGAAGTAAAATTTCAAACTAGTTTTGACTTTGACGTATACAATCCCGAAAAACAAGTTGTAGGTAAGGCTACCACTGATGCAGAAAATAATACTGTGACTACAGTGTTCAATAACTACTTTGCTAGTCATCCTTTGAACAAACAAATGAGTTTGAAATTGGATGCTACATGGACTGACAAGGTTCAATCAGGTAAACCTGTGACAGCTAACTTTAATGGGACACTTGTGACTACACAGATTGGTAAAGAGCAAGTGATTGGTAAAGATGAGCTCCTTTCCAAGTGGGGAAGTCAAGATAAAGATGACCCTACTGTTATTAATTGGACAGCACGTATCAACTATGCAAAACGTGTTCTTAACTATGTGACTATCATTGACGAAATGTCAGAGAACCAAAAGCTAGTTGATAATTTCTTTGAAGTAAAGAATATTGAAAGTGTTGACCCTTGGATTGATAAAGGTGATGCTATGGACTTGGTTAAGTCTATCAGTAAATCTGAACATGGATTCACAATCACTATGGATCGCTTGGATCACATGATCTACATTAACTATAAGACTAAGCTTACTAAACCAGTTAAAGAGTCTTTCAATCCTACTAATAAGATTGAAATTAAAGCTGAATCTGATGGATCTACCTCATATAGCTATGTACAGCTGGTAGGGGGAAAAGGTGATGCCTCAGGTGAAAATAAACCTGAACCTACTTGGGAGATTCCTAATGATGCTCCTAAGTATGAAAAGCCTGAACTTAACCTGAATGATGTCCCTCTTATGCCACCAGCACCTATCTTGGATAAACCATACCTACCTATTGAGGATATTCCTTTGATGCCTCCTGCACCAATTGTGGAAATTCCTGAGTTGCATATTCCTGAAGAACCAATTAAACCTCATGAAGATCCTAATACTCCTCCTGTGACTCCTGAAGATAAGCCAAAAGTACCTTCAGAAAGTCCTAAGGTTGAGCCTAAGAAGGAAGAAGTTAAGGTAGAGAACAAAGGTGAAGTTTCACATGAAACACCTGTAGAAACTTACAAAGCACCTATGTTACCACAAACAGGATCAGAAACAGGTGTAGCCCTTACTGTGTTAGGTATGACAGTTTTAAGCCTCACAGTAGCATTTAAGAAAAAAGAAAACTAATAACAAGGGGTGAAATTCCCCTTGACTTTAAAATTTTGGAGGATTTAAGATGGAATTAGCAGAATAAAGCACAAGATGTTATCATCAACAAGCTGAATACTGAGTATAACTTAAAAGGAAACAAGCAATGAGTAAAGAAGGATGGTATAGAGCCTGTACTTGGCTTGATGAAGCAAGTAAAAGGAATGATGTATCAGGTGTGTTCTTTGGTGCTATAGATGCTTACCTTAGAAGTGTAGATATGTCTATCAGTGCTTACATAAGCAAGTTACACAATAGAGCCACAGGAGGAGAGGTTAAGAATGGAGGAGCTTACTATTCTGTAAAGAAAGTAGCAGAAGGAAAGCGTATCCTATTCCCCTACCTTGTGGATCACATGACAGAGGTATTTAGCAAGGAAGAGCGTGAATATCTTTGCTGGTATTATGTGCACACTAAGAAGGGTGATGTAAGAAGATCACAGCTTCTAGCAAGCTACTATGACAAGTATGAGGGGAAGAAATCTCCTAAAATACCTGAAATGTTTGAAGGCTGTTCTGTGACCTCTAAGGAAGATGAAGAGGTTTCTATTAAGAAACTATCACAGAAGGAAAAGCTTAGAAAAGAAATGAATAGAAAAGTAATTTTAGAAAGGGCACTAGCTATTGAAATTGCTGAAGGAAGATTACACAAGAGTATTCCTTATGGTGATCTTAAAGCTACTTGGAAGTAAAATGGAGTATAATAAAAAAGAACAGTTATTAGATAAAGTTAGTGGATTAAAATACATGAATCCTAGTGGACAAGGAGGGTTCTATCATAATAAAGCCTTAGACACTGCATGTGTGCATATTAAAGAGTTCTTTGATAGTGAGTTTGTACCTGAAGTACCACAGTATGTAGCTAATTGGTATGAGATTAATAAATTTGATCTTGAGTTTAATATTTGGAGTTACATCTTTAACTGGAAGGATCAAAGTGATACATCATTTAAAACATGGATGGATTCTACAAGCAATAACCCTATCCAAACACTTATGAATATGAAACAGTTTGGTTATAAGGTCAAAGAAGTTAAGAAGTATCATGTAAGAATGAAAGGTGTTAGTGATAATTCCTGTGTGTTAAAATTCTATGGAGATACTGACAGATGGATAATGGGAACAACTACACATTTTAGTGATGCAAGGTTATACCACACTAAAGATGAACTTGAGACTGGTGGTTTCAGTGGAGTATTTGATAACCCACTGTTTGAAGTAACTGAGGTAGAGTAATGGATAAACAAAAACTTATAGAATGTATCAAACTGTTATCTACATTTGGCTCAAAAGAGTATATTGAATTATACAAAGTATTAAACTTAGTAAATAAACTAGATGAACCACAGAAAGCTGTAATACCTCAATTTGTAGCAGATTGGATTGAGTATTGCAAAACTAAAAAACTTACTTTAGTGTATGCACTTTATTTTTCAAATGAAGCAAAAGATGAAAGAGTATGGGAATGGATTAATGGAAGTCTTAATAACCAAGAAACCTTTGCTCTAGCTTGGATCAATGGTTATGAGGTTATGAAAGACAAGAGATACACTGTAAGAGTGAATAATGTTGATGATAGTTCTAATTACCTAAACTATCGTAAAGATGAAGATATTTGGTTATTTGTGGATGGTACTAATACAGAAAGTTATAGGGTAGAACACACAAAAGAAGAGCTTACAGAAGGAGGCTTTGAGTGGGTATTCTCTTGTGAAGGTGTAGAAGTTGAGGAGGTAGAATGATGAGTACAAACTTATTAGATGAAACAGTAGAGTTTCTAGAAAAATATGGTAAAACATTAGATGATGTTTTATACATCCAAGGTGATGATTTTGAGATCACTAAAAAGAACTTTGAGACAGTGGCAAGGGGTACGAATTATGATTCTGGTTATGGTGCTCAACATGTAGCAAAAGATCTTGTACTAGTTGGTGAAGACTGGTGGATTGAGCGCTATGATTATGATGGTGCTGAATGGTGGGAATTTAAGAGCATACCAGCAAGGAGTAAATACATGAAAAATGCTACATACTTAGATAAAGGTATGTGGGATACCCTTAAGGATATGAATAAGGATGCTTTAAGCTTAGAGTTGAGAAGAACGAAGTCACAGGAGAAGTGAAATGAAATTTTTAAGGTTTGGTTTATTGATTAGTGGTACTGACATTGAAGAATTTATTATAGATGCTTCTCAGATCATCCTTGTTGTTGAGGATGCTATTGCTGATAAATGGTGTGTAAAGGTAGTGTTAAAGGACTCTGAAGATCCATACTACTTTACTCATATTTATAAAACTCCTTTCTTTGAAGAGATTGAAAGTATGTATAACTTCTATAGAAAACTAAAGGAGATAATTGATGATTGATTTTTTATACACAACCCTAGGTTTTATATGGTTTACAGGTATGTTAGGTACTGTGATTAAGCTATACATATCTTGCCTGAAAGGAGAGAGTAATGAGTGAGGAAATAATTGTAAGATACTACTTTGTAGGGGGTGGTCATCTCGACTGTGAATACACAGATAAAGAAATGTATCATATTAGTTTACAAACCTTTATAGAAGGTGGTCTTCTTATCTTTGATAATATGGTTATCAATACAAAGAACGTAACCAATTCACAGATCATTAAAGGAAGCGTGATGGACATTGATTAACACTATAGACTTAAAATATCCTGTGTGCTTGGATATTGAAACAACAGGTCTTGATAGGTTTAGAGATGAAATTACCTCAATTCAGATTGGGTTTACAAATGTAGACCAAGGAAAATATGTACGTAGGTTCTTCGATTGGAAGAAATTGGGAATGAAACGTGCTTTGATGCTTCTTACTAAGCTTAAGGATGCTAAGTTAGTCACACACAATGGAAAGTTTGACTTGCTCTTCCTGTATGTTAAGACAGGAGTTGAGCTGAAGCTGTGGGTTGATACATTGGTAATGGCTCATGTCTGTGGTGAGGAAGAACTTGGACTTAAACCACTGACTAAGAAGTACTTTAAGGTAGACTATGATATCTCTAAGGAAGCCAAGACAGGAAAGATCACAGAAAAGTTCAAGGCTTATGGCTTGGATGATGTGTACTATCCTATGGAGCTTGTCAAGATCTTTAAGAAAAAGCTAAAAATCTATAACCTTGAGAAAGTGTATAAACATGAGATGCGTGTGTATAAAGCTTACCTTGAGGTTGAAAAGAATGGTATACCTATCAGTCCTAGAAGACATGAAATAGCTAAAAAGCTTCAGGAGCAGTATAAGCCTATCCTTGAAAGGCTACTCACAGTGGGTAACATCAACTGGAACTCTACAGCACAGGTAGCTAAGATCCTATTCACAAAGAAGGACGAACCTGTGTATGATGAGAAAGGTAAGAAGCTTCCTAATACCTATGAAGTACTTGAGTACTCCTTCATGAATGATATAATTTATATAGGTGAGTTTGACACACGTAAGGGAGCTACACTGTTCATGAATGAGTGGAAGGAAAAGAACCCTCACCTGTATGACATTGAGGTTAAACTTAAACACAACTATGAACCTGTTGTGATTGGCTATGGTGTAGGGCTTAAGGTTATTGAAAAAACAGCTAAGGGAGTTCCTTCAGTAAGTAGTGATGTATTGGCTAACTACTTTGGAAACCCTGTAGTAGATGATCTGCTAGAGTATCGCAGGTTGACTAAGCTGGAAACTTTCATTAAATCTTGGGAAGAAATTCAAGTGGATGATAGGATCTACCCTAGCTTTAACATTACAGCTAGAACAGGAAGAACTACTTGCTCTAATCCGAACATTGACGAATGTTGAGTGTTCTTTCACCGTAAGGTGTCAAAATAAACTGTGTGAACTCAGGGAAACCCTTCATTTATTGGGCAATCCTGATCCAAGCCTTGTAGGGATACAAGGAAGGTCAAGAGACTAGGTATAGTAGTCTAGAACAGATGAAATACCCACGAGCGCACAGCTCCTAGTTTTCTAGGATGAAGATATAGTCCGACCTTACAGGATGATAAACTGTAAGAACTAGAGGATAAAGAGCCTCTAGGGTAACAAAGTGACAACAAATTCCACAAGACAAGAATGTGCGTAACCTCATAGAAGCACGTGAAGGCTGGAAGATACTTGAATGTGACCTATCACAAGTTGAATTGCGTGTAGCATCTATCTTTTCAGGAGATGAGAATATGCAACATGCTTACCAATCAGGAAGTGACCTACACAGTAAGACTACTATGTTATTGTTTGGTGATACTTCTAATCTTAGTAAGCAAGAGCAAAAGAGAAAACGTACCTACTCAAAATCTGCAAATTTTGGTTTTTTATACGGAATGTCTGCAAAAACATTCGTTCAGTATGCTAAAAATTTTGGGTTGAATATTACAGAAGAAGACTCAGAACACTTGCGTGAGAACTTCTTTAAAGCTTATCCAACATTACTTACATGGCATGAGGATTGTAAAAAATATGCACAAGCGAACGGCTACACATGGTCTCCTATAGGTCGTAAACGTTTCCTACCTGACATTAACTCTAGCAACTTTAGAGCTAGAGGTCAGGCTGAAAGACAGTCTATAAACTCAGGTGTCCAAGGATTCGCTTCAGATATGTGTACAAGTGCTTTAGCTGATATTGTGTTCAGTAAAGAAATTGACCATGATAGATGTATTGTACTAGGTTCTGTGCATGATGCTATTCTCTTTGAAATTAGAGATGACTATGTTGAAGAGATAGTACCTAAGCTTAAGTACACAATGGAGCATCCTTCTATTCTTGAAGGTCTTGACATACCAATTCCAATTATTGCTGATGCTGAAGTTGCACAAGCATGGGGAGGATAAGAATGATAATCTTAGATAAGCCTGCTTATAGGCTTGATGAATACAAAGAGATCAGAGAGGCTAATCGCAGGTTTTTCAAGATTGACCCTGAGCACTACATAGACAAGCAGAATGATTGGGAAGACCTATACACAATCTCAATCAGAGGCACTGTGTATGTAATGGATGACTTCTTCAATGGTCTCAGACACATTAGAAAGCACTATGGTCAACCTATCCCTAAGATGAGTAGCTTTGATCTAATCTTTAAGACTAAACATGGACTACCTGAAGAGATTGACTACATGTACAGGAGATTTAGTAACACTTACAAGACTGTTACTGACTACATCTCACAATCATGTTGCTTCTCTCATGTGGTAGTTGATGAGCCTGAAAAGATAGAGAGGAGGATTGTTCATTATCCTGTGATTGATGGTACTGTTCCTCTTTGGTTAAGAGAGAAGATACTTTCAATCATTGATAATGGTTATGCAGAATGACTTATAATGTATTAGAGTTCTTAGATAGTCAACTCAGTAAAGTACACAAGTTTGATACTTATGAGGAGGCTGAAAAGTTCTATGAAGAGATGCACAAAAAGACTAAAAGCACCTACTTCATTCGTTATAAAATGGATTTAGACAATGTATTTTAGGAGGTAAAATGGTAAACAAAAGTAGCTCAGTAGGCATTACTGAGGATATTATTACAAACATTATGCACTTGGGAGCTAGTGAGTATCACTTAGAGATCCTAATCCGTAAGTATGAGGATCAGATTAAGTTTTGGTATAACTTAGACAATCCTGAGTTTCAAACTGAGGAAGACAAAGTAGCTATCTATGACACAAAAGACAAAGTGTATCAAATTACACAGCTTCTCCAAACAACTACAACAGAGCGCAGAAAAGCTATGGAATTGCTTAAGTCACAGGCTAATGAAGAAGGTAATCCTGACATGTGGTGTCTTCTTAAACATGTTCTTGTGGCAACTATTACAGCCTTTGAAGCTTGGCAGGTAGACCTAGCCAATGATAAGGTTAAGTTTGCTTTTCTTGAGCAGTCACGTGTAGCAAACCAAGTTTTAGCACTGTTTCTAGGCTATGAAGTTACTCCATGTAGTGCTTGCCTAACAGATCAATTAAAAGAGGACGGTAAGTAATTCCCGTCCTGTGAGGAAAATTATGAACTATAAAGAAATTATTGAGGATATTTTAGAAACTAAAAGTAAATCTAAACTTTGTAATGAGTTAGGTATCTCACAATACTACCTTGATAAAATCCTTCAAGGTGAAGAAGTACCTGACCTAGTAAAAACTAAGGTTATCAACATGGTTGCTAGTGATGATGAGGACACAGAAGTTGTATCAATCACTAAGTCTGAGGAAGATTTTATCACTGATGCTCCTATTGATACATTCTCTGATAAGGTCAATCGTATCTCTTACCTGAACTATGTTTTGAATAGCACAAAAGTAACCAATAACCACTATTGGAAACAGTTGCTCACAAAGAATGGTACAACTACTGATGAGCAGAAAGAGGATCAACTAGAGCGTATGGTCAATGCTATCCTTGCTGGTAATTGGAAAGTAGTTGATGAAGAGCTACCTTACATGATTAAGCTCTCTAGTGGTCACTATTTGACTAAGATGGTTGATGGATCTCTTGGCTGGTCTCTTGTGCAAAATGCAAACACTGTGGTAAATAGTAGTAAGGATGAGTTGGTTACAGCCTACCCTGAGTACACAGACTTTATTGTACAGGAAGCTTTGAATGTAGTTTACTTTAAGCCACAAGGTGAACATAGCAAGAAGTTTAACCATAAACCTAAAAAGAAAGGTTTTGTGATCCGAGATGCAAGAAAAAATTATTAACTATGCTCTCATTTTTGGTTTCCTATTGTTGACCCTTTGCTCTTATGCTACTGTGACTTCACAGAAGGCTCAGATTGAGCGTCTAGAGTATCAGGTGGGGAAACTTAAGGGTGAGTTGAAACAGAACCACGAGGAGCTTAATAGCAAGGTCTATTCGCTTGATATGAGATTCAAAGATATGGTTTATTATTTGGAAAATGGAGTAAGTAGAGGTGGATAATGGAAGGTCTTAACAATTTACTGAATGAACTAGCAAAAATGCTAGGTGTGGGTACAGATGCACTAAAAGGTACATTAGATTCTATTAGTACTAATTACAAGGAAGTATATAGTACACTTGTGAGAGAGTACACTATTAAACAAGTTATGGATAACCTTTCACGTATATCAGTTGTAGGTTTAGTTATACTCTGTATAATTAGTGGTCTATACATAATGGCTGTAGAGGAGCTTAAACTTCCTAGGCTCTTGATAGTAGGGCTTACTTTGTGTACCTTAGTACTATTATTAACCATGATTAGCCCAATCTTTTACCCTAATATTAATTTAATTGATAACTTAGTAAATAGATAGGAGAAATTATGACAACTTATAGTGTAAGTCGTGTAAAGACATTTTTGGACAATCCTTGGAAGCATTGGTGTAAATACCTAGCAGGCTACAAGGAAAAGCAAGATCCTGAATTGACACAGTACATGGATCGTGGAACATACTTCCATAGAGGTATGGAGATTTTAGCACAGAATAAAGGTAAAATTACTCAGGAAGAGCTGTATGCTAAGCTACGTGAGATCTATGCAGAATCAGGTTTCCTTGAAGAAGCTAAGCTTTCAGGAGAGCTTGCTATTGATCGCTACCTTTCTGAAGGAGAATGTGTAGACTTTGAGAAAATCATTGAAACTGAGCATCAAGTCTACTTTGACCTACCTAATGGACATGAGTTTACAGGTATCATTGATGCTGTTATTCAGAATGATGATGGTACAGTAACCATTGTGGACTATAAAACACACTCTACAGCACCTACTGAGGATGAGTACCGTTACAGCCTTCAAGGTAACTTGTATATGTATGTGTATACACAGCTAGGCTACAATGTACGTGATATGATTTTCGACTGTGTTAATCCTAAGATTAAGATCACAGGGAGAAACTACAAGCGTAAGACTATCCGCCTTGTGTATAATGAATACCGTACTAAGGACTTCTTTGACCAATTTGTGCATCTTGTAGACCTAATTGAGTCTGATCCTGAGTTTAAACTATACATCCCAGGAAAGAGTGGACATAAGCCTGATGCCTATGATTACCTCTATAAAGTATATATTGGTGAGATGATGGAAGACTTAGATGAATTTATTGAGAAAAATTTTCAAAAAAGGGTTGACAGTCCAACCCAAAAATGATAGAATAGCTTTGTTGGGTTATCCAGCAATACACTAATAAGGAGGAAGCGAATGATTAGGTTCATTTGGGCACAAGATGTCAATGGACTGATAGGGAGTAAAGGAAAGATACCTTGGTACAATCGAGATGATCTTGGTTACTTCAAGAATCAGACCACAGGTGGTATCGTTGTAATGGGTAGCAAGACTTGGTACTCACTAGGATGTAAGCCACTTAAGAATCGTCATAACATTATCCTTACAACACAGGATGACATTAAAGGTTATGACCATGAGGATGTCTACATTGCACACACACCTCAGGAAGTTATTGAAGTCTATGAGAACTCTGGTCTTGACCTTTGGGTTATTGGTGGAGCTATGACTTATAAGACTTTTGAGCCTTGGTGTGATGAAGCTGTGGTAAGCACAGTTGAAGGTGAGTACGAGGGAGACACTTACTATAAGGGTCTAGAGAATAAGCTCACTGATGACAATGTAGTAGTTACAATGAAAGGTGATGGTTTCACAGTGAAACATTATAAGGTGAAATGATGGTAACACAGGATGCTTGTATCTTTTTATGTATTGTATGTTCATTTCTAACAGGGGTTCTTTGCTACTTTATTGGAAAATGGGATAAAGAAGATAAGCATACAACTATAAAAGGTACAAAATTAAAACTCATTGAAGGTATTGATGGAGTTTCATCAGTACAACTTACACCTATCCGTTATGTTGAACTTCTCACAAAAGAGGAAGAGTGTAATGAGTTGAAACTAGCTATTAAGAGGTTTGCAGATGAAACTCCTAAGGGAACTTAAAGATCTAGTATCTCTCATGGGATGTGCTATTGTATCAGTAGCTTTACTAGCTATCACACTTAAGCTTATAGCTATTGTATGGAATTTTATTATGTCATGGTGAAAAGATGAAAGAAGATATTATTAACCCTAAGCGTTACACAGGTAACAAACTAGAGTGCTGGGATTTTTGGATCAATGCTGGACTAAATCCACTAGTAGCCTCTGCTGTTAAGTATGTGTGGCGATACAAAGACAAGAATGGTGTAGAGGATCTTAAAAAGGCTCTTGTGTTCTTAGATAAAATGAAGAATACACCTTCAGGACTTCTATACTTCACTGAGACTGAGTTGTTTGTAACAGATGATTTACTTGAAAGCATGAGTAATACTCAGAGATTCATTGTAAACACATCTGTGCAAACAACACATGAAGACTTATATAAAGTAGCTATTAGTGATATGGAGCTTGCTATTGACTACTTGATTAATAAAGAATATGGAGAATTAAGTGATTAACATACAACTTATACTACTTATTGTTATTACTCTTAACATTATCTTTGATCTTTACTTTATCTTTAGAAGTAAAGCTCTTAAGACAGTTAAGATTAAGTACAAAGACAACGCTCCTCAACTTGTGGATCTCACAAAAGGTGATTGGATTGATCTAGCTTCACCTAAGAGCATGGTTTACAAGAAGGGTGATCTAGTTCAGGTTGATTTTGGAGTAGCTATGGAGCTTCCTGAAGGCTATGAAGCTCACATTGCTCCACGATCTAGTTTATTCCAAAACACAGGATTGCTTCTCACTAATGGAGTAGGTGTTATTGATAACTCTTACTGTGGTGATGAAGACTATTGGGGAGCTAAGTTCTATGCCACAAGAGATGGACTCATTGAAGAAGGACAGCGCTTGTGTCAATTCAGAATTATTGAAAACCAACCTAACATTCATTTTAAGAAAGTAAACCACTTAGGTAATGAAAACCGTGGTGGTTATGGAAGTACAGGAAAGTAGGAACACATGAAATTACAAAAACTAACAAAAATTAAATTACACACATTAACCACATTCTATGGTGAGCCTGGAAGTTCAAAGACTACCTTCATCAACACGCTCCCTGGAAGTGTACTAGTGATTGATACTGACCGTGGATTGGCTTCAGTATCTCCTGATGAGCGTTTTGCAGTAGCAGAATGTCATACATGGGATGATGTTGTGGAAGCTATGACTTATGCTAAAGACTTCGATAGCCTTGCTGTGGATCACTTCACAGGAGTGCAAGAGCTTCTTTACAAGCACCTTATGGAGAAAGCATCAAGTAAGAAGATGACTCTACCTATGTATGGTGAAGCTTCAACTATCCTTAAAGGTCTTATTGACGATCTTGTGGCTCTATCTTATGCAGGCAAAAATGTATATGTTATCTGCCAACAAAAATCTGTCAACCTTGAAGATGTTGTAGATGAAAACATTCCAGCAACTATCATCCCTAACTTGATGGAAAGTGTAGGTAAGTACCTTACAGCATCAAGTCGTGTTATTGGACACACAGAGCGTATCACTAAGTCTAAAGTTGTTAAAGGAGTTAAGAAGACTAAGGACTTCTATCAAGTCCGTCTTTCAGGAAACCCTGCATACAACTTGAAGGTAACTCGCAAACCTGGACTAGCAATTCCTGAGACTGTGACTAACCCTACTTGGGAAACAATTGTAGGATACACAGATGGAACAACTCAAGCTAAAGAAGCAAAAGAAAAAGAAGAAACTAAAGGAGAATAACCATGTCAAAACTATCAATTAAACAAAAAGCACCTGAGAAACGTGATTTTATCTACACACCTGGAAAGTATGAAGTACTTGTGGAAGCTGTAGAGCAAGGAACTAACCAAAACACAGGAGCACTATTCTACAAATTTGTGCTTCGTGGTAACTTTGGTGAAAACCTTACAATCTTTAACCTCTTTGTACGTGATAATACCTATGGACAAGAACAGCTCTACAAGATTATTGAAGCTGTGGGTCTTGATCCTAACTCAGATGATATTGACACAGAAGACATTGTAGGTAAGTACATGGGTGTTGAGATCAAAGAAGGTGATCCTTACAATGGTAAACGACAATTCAATGTACGTGACATCTTTGCACTTGATGATGAAGAAGGTGAAGGTGAAGAATGTTCAACAGCATCAGATGATGATGATTGGGCAGATGCAGAATAATTAAATGGTATCCCTAGTGGATACCTTACACAGAGTGGCTAGGATCTCCTTATAGATTACATTTTTATTTCGATTGCCAGCGCTTGTGATTCCCACATACTAGCCACTCTGTGTAAGGTATTTACTTTTTTGACAAGCCTAGTTAGTTTTTAATTATCTATCCCTAAAGTTATTCTCATGGTTTCTGTTCCTAAATATTTTTTCGCTTCCATTCGACTAACTAGGCTTCTTAAAGGAGTAAATATGAATGAATAAACTTGAAGAGTTCAAGCTCTATATTCTTAAGCGTAGAGATGCCTTTGAGCACAAGTACAGAATAGGTAATAAGACTGTAGGTGATCTTTATAGATATGATCTTCCTAACAACCTTAAGTACCTTGATGATATGTCTCAGATGTTCATACGAACGCTTAACACGTCTAGAGTACCCTTGAGGGATAAACTACTTACTGTGTATGTATATCGCTATATAGGGCATGAGAAGTATGTCAGAAGATGTACTAATGAACATGATGTAATCACAATACATCAACTAGAGAAGTTAGCAACTAAGCTAAACTCATCTAAGGCTAAACTTTCTCCTAACTACAAGTCTCCTGCTATCCAGGTAATGACTAGAGAGTTGAATAGAGGGGAAAGATTTCTTGCTTCCTGTGCAGATTTCATTGATAACCTTCCTGAAGATTTATTCAGGGGATGGAAGTGTAGTGAGATCTATAGATACTTTGTGAAACAGCATAATATCTATGGATTAAGTAAGTTCACAGCCTATAGCCTTGCTACAGACTTTGCTTACATAAATGAGCTACACATAGAAATTGACTTCATTGTGGGATGTTCTCCTAGTATGAGAAAGATGTACCTTGAAATTGTGGGTAAGGATAGATTTAGCACAGTAGAGTATAGACAGTTTGCTATAGATATCATGAAGTGGTATATAGATCAACCCTTTGCAGATAACAAAGAGAGGATCATTACCGCTAATGATGTAGGTCACATGCTTGTGTCTTATTATAAGTACACGAGGGGAATGTGTAAGATTAGATACCCTAAGAAGACTAGGGTTAAGGTCAGAGACTTGGTAATATCGAGGAGTATGTATGAATTTTATAAAGGTGTACCAAGTGAAACTGATTGATGAGCTTGGTAATTGTTATTATGATGAGACTATCTGTGGCTTTAAAAAGAGACAGAAGTTTATCAAGAAATGGTCAGGAGATGACCAAATTACTAGAGTTCAAAAGGGTGATATAACTATTTATATAAAGAACTGTGGAGAGGAGTTATGGTTGTATGAATGTTGAAAATGTCAAGTTAGCAGAAGAGTCTAAATCATCACCTGCTAAAGCATCTGATGAGTACATCAAGCTTGAAAGAGAGTTTGATAAGCTTACTGAAGCAATTAAGCTATCACATAGCACAAGAGAAAGAAAAGCTATGAGAGCAAGAAAAAAGAAGATCCGTGAGCAACAGAACCTTCTTTACTATCAAATGCTTTACTCAGGCTACATTGAGTACACTCAGACTGTGCTAGGGTTATCAACACCACAAGCATTGTATAAGAGACTTAAAAAGCACAAGAATAAAAAATAAGAGAGCAATTAAGCTCTCTTTTTTATTTTGGACAATTACAGTCATCCTTAGGAAGCTCTGTAAGTTTAAGACATTCAGGAGTATCTTGTGCATCCATTACAGGAGTATACTCTAGCTTGAATTGGTGTACACGGAATACACCTGAGGAAGAGTTAGCAGGCTCTACTCTAACTTTAACGTGCTGTCCAGCAGGTACAATAATACTATCAGACATCTCCATAGCACCATCTGAGATACCAGTCATCTGCCAGTGTACTCCACGGTTCTTTCTAAGGTCTTCAGTGTACTGTTCTCCTGAGTGGTAAACTACAATCTCCATTGTGTTATCCTGAGCAGGATTGAGTGTAGTACCATCAGCACACCATCTGATGTAAACACGATACTTACGATCAGTTTGCTTTCTTCTTCCATCATCAGACTCACCAGCTACAACTCCTGTAGTAGAGTCCATGTAGAGGTCTAAGTCATAACCATCTGTGATAGGGTGATAGAAGTCAGCAGAAGACACAGCAGAGTTTCTAGCATAGTTTACTTGAACACTACCTACATCACCCATCTTAGAGAGGTACTCAGCCATACACTGTACCATATCCCACAATGCACAGATGTTTTGAATGTAGTGATTGAGCTGACAAGCAAGCTTCTTCATAAATGAGCTAAAGAATTTAGGATTGTAGCATTTCTGACTTTCAGCCATACATGCAAACCGTCCTACACCCTTGTTATTTTCATCTACTAGTCGTTGACAATCTGCAACAGGAATTTCATCACAGTCACACTCATCATACCAACAGCGATCCTTAGGATTTTCACCATAACTAGTGAATGTAGCTTCATTCAGTCTAGTTGTTTTATCATCAATAGCCATTAGTTACCTATCTTTCCTTGTGCTTTCCACTTACCACCTTTACGAATACGTGAGGCAGAGAAGTTTTCCTTATTTACATCTGAGGCATAAATCTCAGCGTTAGGCTTAGTGTCCCAATAATTCTGATTAGTTGTTCTTCTAATCTTCATCCACTGTCTAGTAGTGTTAAGAGACTTCCATGTGTTAGACTTTCTAATAGCCCATGGTCTAATCTTAGCATCCTCAGTGTAGTACACAATAATTTTATTATCCCCTTCAACTACTGTGTGAGTATACACAGCTTTCTCAGGGGCAAAGTTCTTAATAGCAGGAGCATTGACTGTCACAGTGCTTCCTACAGTTTGGTTAGTCTTAGTCTCAGAAGATATCAGTGTAGCTCCATTAGCTTTGTTCTTATACTCAATAACAACATTAGCCTTAGTAGGATTATAGTAGAAGATTAACTCACTACCTCCTTCCTTGACTACAACACTATCTGAACCCTTTTCAGGAGTATATCCTGAAATCCTAGGAGCATTTCTACTAACAGTAGAACCAATCTTTTGCCCTGTGATTACATCATTAGATTTAAGAGTTCTACCTGTGGCTCTATCAATATACTTGACGGTCACATTGGCTTCCTTAGGAGCCTGAGGTACACTAAGTATTTTTTGGTCAGGAACAGTAAGTGAGAAGGTAACTTCACTTTCTGTAGGGTTATATTGCCACCTATCAAAGGTAGATATTACATATTTAAACTGTTCATTAGCTTTAGAAGAAATCTCAACATCTTCAATGTTGAAAGTTCTATTGATTGTTTCAGTCCAATCT
>SKEG01000287.1_pt1 | contig 58962 bp, 69 predicted proteins | sample 4826631 | NCBI WGS metagenome assembly SKEG01 (sample SAMN11008815, study PRJNA524170) | human gut metagenome | biome: Human fecal sample; material: Feces; isolation source: fecal sample from pouch patient p26, p34, p50 | host: Homo sapiens | place: Israel: Tel-Aviv | collected 2016-11-02
ATAGTTTTTATTTTATGTCCACATCTCTCTTTACGACCCTTATTTCCGTTTATTTGATGGGAAAGCACTATAGTGCAACTCAAGTGTCGACCTTGGTATCGGTTGCCTTTTTCTTATCTATGGTAGCCCAACCCTTCTTTGGTTATATCAATGAGCGATTTGGAATCGTAAAAATGACGACACTCAGTCTGAGTGTGATCATTGGTGGTGTCTTAGGTTTTCTTTGGGCCCCCAATCTCTTTTGGCTGACCGTTTTTTATGGGATTGTTCTAGTCTGTTTGAATGGGACAGCTCCCATGATGGAAGTATTTGCGACGCAAAGTCCATACGCTTTTGGGAAGATTCGCGTTTGGGGAACTATTGGCTACTCGGTCGGTGTCCAAATAGCCGGCTGGGTATACCATCAATTCACCCCCCAAGCAGTTTATTATACCGTTTTGATCACCATTGTATTGAGTCTCTTCTGCCTAAGTGCGGTTCGAATGAAGAAAAAAGAGACAGTCGTAGAAAAGGAAAAACACCCTGTCTCTATTCGTCCTCTTCTTCACAATGGACCTTATCTCTTCTTTATCATTTTGATTGGCTTGGCTTCAGGTGTTGGAAATATTGGTCATACCTATATTCCTGAGCTACTCATGGATAGTGGTCTACCAGTCCATATTGCCTCTACGGTTGTAGCTATCTCCGTCGTAGTGGAAGCCCCCTTGATCTTTTTCTCTGATCGATTCATGGACCATTGGCCTTTACGGGTTTTGATCGCTCTTCCAATCGGAATTATTTTCGCTCAATATGCTGTCTATGCTCTTCCAAGTCCTGTCTTCTTAAAAGTGATAATGACTCTCTTAGCCAAGCATACAACAGGGATGGTTTTGATTATGGTCTCCTTACGGTTTATTGCCCAACAGGTGAATGGCAAAGACTTGGTTCTTGCCATGGCCATTGTCCAAGGAGCTCGTTATTTAGGAACCATTCTTTTACAACCTCTCGCAGCCCTCTGTATTGAAAGAGGTGGTTACCAAGTCATGAGTTTCTTTTTAGCAGGGGTTGTAGGGATCGTCTTTTTGCTGAGTTTTGCCTTAAAAATGCCCCAAGGGAAGGCTCACGGCCTTTTTGGTGGCAAAGCAGACTAATGAAATTGTTACAATTGTATGACTAATCATCGATGAGTTGGACAGAAACACTGATTTCACAGTGTTTTGTCCAACTTTTTTGCTATTATTAAGAACTAGTGATTAATTTGACAATCAAAGTATCCGATGGTAGAATGAGGTAAAATAAATATAAAGGAGACCATTTTATGAAAAAAATGATCTTATCGACAGTTGCTCTTTTGACGATTGTTTCCCTAGCTGCTTGTTCAAACAAACAAGACACAAAGAAGGAAACTTCAAATAGTCAATCAACTACTAAAGTGACGAGCAAATCTGACAACACTTCAAAAAGTAAGGATACTTCAACAGATTCAGAAGAGACTTCATCTTCTAAACTCTTAACAGATGCTGAAATCAGTAAAGCAAAAACTGTTGGGGACTTCAAAAAGTTGTTTGCAAAATTAATGGATCAATCTGTTTCACTTACCGAAGAAGCAGGTAAGTCTGTGACAGGTTCTGCAAAAGAGCAATACGATGCAACTGTTAGCGCCTTGAAGCAAGAATTGGAAAACCAAAAAGATATCTTTAATGAAGGCTTGGAAAGCATCGGTTCAGATAGCACAGTCGTTCCTAAAGAAGACCGTGAAGCTTTGATCGAAAGCTTGAAAGATGCTCGAGAAGAGTTGGAAAGTACTCGTAAAGAAATGAAAGATATGCAGAAAGAATTGAGTAAATCTCCTGTTGCTGATGATTCTAGTGACGATTCAGACTCAGATTCTGAAGAATAAGAGGAAGAAAAGGTTGGAATTTCCAGCCTTTTTCTTATTTTTTTTCGAATGATATAGATGAGGAGGTGGGCCTATGTTTATTGCCATGGATAACAATCAAAAGCGGTGGAACTGTATGGAAGAGATCCCAGCTGTGACAGAAGGGCCCTTCTATTGTCTAGCATGTCATAGTCCAGTGCGTCTAAAAAATGGCTCGGTTCTAAGGGCTCATTTTGCCCATATAGAATTACAGCATTGTCCCTATCATCACGAAGCGGAGAGTTTTGAACATCTGGAATTGAAAGCCAGTCTTTATGACTGGGCCTCTAAGGAGTCTAATACAGAAGTAGAAAGTTATTTAGCAGATTTTCAACAAATTGCCGATCTTTTGGTAGTAGACAAGAACTTAGCTTTGGAAGTGCAGTGCAGCTCCCTATCTTTAGAACGCTTGAAGGAGAGAAGCGATGATTATCGATCCCACGGTTACCAGGTCTATTGGTTACTTGGTAAAAAGTTGTGGCTCAAGAAAAGACTAACAAAGCTGCAGGCTGGCTTTCTTTATTTTAGTCAGAATCGCGGGTTCCATCTTTGGGAATTGGATTTGACAAAGAAAGAGTTACGTCTGCAATACCTCATTCATGAGGATTTACGAGGGCGATTGCATTATCAAACAGAAATTTTTCCTTTTGGCCAAAGGTCTTTACTGGAAGTCTTACGGACTCCTTATCTTTCGCAACCCATGCAGCAAATGGCAGTCGAGCTCGATCGTACATTTTTAACATATATACAGCAGCAGCTCTTTTATCGTCACCCAAAGTGGCTGAAGCTTCAGGAAGAACTCTATTTGCAGGGACACCATCTGATGGAACTGGGGCTGGATTTCTTTTATCCTCTTTGTCGTCCGATCCTTTCACAGAACTTGCTTCAAATTGAAGAGGATGTAGAAGATTACTACCAGCAGTTTATGACCTATTATCAGTCGCAAGGGATCCAACCTGTTCAGATCCTCTATCCCCCACGTTTTTATGCTCAACAGAAAAGCTAACATTCTAAGATAGAAATCCTCCCGAAATGTTCATTTTTATGCTAAAATAGTAACACTAGCTCCTAAACCCTTGATATTACTGACTTTTCAAGGGGTCGTGAGTGACTGAATACGGGACTGAATACGACTAATTTATATTACCATGTATTCAAGCAATTTCTCCACAGTATCGGTCCGTTGCTCTTCCGTTATGTGAGTGTATAGATCCAGCGTTATCTGGACGGTGCTATGCCCCAGCCGATCAGAAATATTTTTAGGTTCGACGCCAGCGCTAAATAGCAATGAAGCGTGTGTGTGTCGTAACCCGTGGGGCGTGATTGGTTTTAGTTTATGGTCAGCGATGAAGCGTTTGAAATAGCGTATAAAATTGTGAATGTGTACCCACTCGCCCCGCTCATTCGTGAAGATAAAATTATCATCGCCTTCAAAATGCTTGCCGTTTTTAAAATAGATCTTTATCTGGTCCTTTTTCCAGCTTTTTAGAATTGAAAGTGTGGTGGGATCAATAGAAATAACGCGCTTACTGTTTTTAGTTTTTGGAGTCTGAAGAGTTTGTTTCTCTTTGATTCGGACCGCTGTCTTATCGACGGTTATTCTTTTATTTTCGAAGTCAATATCAGACCATTTCAAGGCGAGGGCTTCCCCTTGACGTAACCCAGTATAGCTCATCAAATGCACCAGCGGGTGAAAATAAGATAGCGAGGTATTTTGCGCTAGTTTTAAAAACTCTTTTAATTCTTCCTTGGTTAAAAAGTTACCCTTTCTTTGAGTTTGCCGGCTTTTTGGTTTGATTACTTTATCAAAAGGGTTTGAGCTGAGTACGTCCATTAGAACGGCATATTTAAAAATTCGGTTAATGACTGATAGATAATGATTATAAAGAACGTAACTTTTACTTAATTCAATAACGACTCTTTGACAGTATGCGACTGTTATTTTTTTCAGCTTCAACTCTTTAAAATGTTCTTCAGTCATTTTCTCAACTTTTACCCGAACGTTTTCAAACGTGCTGGGCTTTACCGTGGTTTTATAATTTTCCAACCACAAGGAAGCTAGTTCTTCGAATGTAGGATCTCGGAATCCGTCCGATTGATTCGACGGAAGCCCGTTCTCTTCCACGTCAAACAATAAATTTCTTTCAGCTTGTTTGGCTTCTTTCATGGTTTTAAAGCCCCGGCGCGTGGTTCGTCGCTCTTTTCCGGTTAAGGGATCAATTCCCAGATAGGTCTGAAATAAGTAACGAGTCTCCCCGTTTTGGATTGTATATTTTTTTATCATGTCTTTCCTCCGTTGGCTTGCCCGCACAATTGAAAGAACGAAATGATTTTGCTATACTTAACTTATATCATGTATTTCCCCGTGGCTTGTCCTCGGGGCTTTTTTTGTTTATTCGAAAAACAATTTAATATTATCTGCTTGAGCATTGGTGATTTTGCCCTTAATTGTCTTGACTTCGCCTGTTTCGATATTCCGCAAGTACAACTTGGCAAGTCCGGGCTTTTCTTCTTGAGTGGTAACAGAGGTTGAATTCATTTTACCTTTACGTTTTCCAGAAGCACCTACTACGCCACCCAAAATCGCTCCGAATGGTCCACCAAGTGTTGAACCGGTTGCAATTCCTAAAAGCGCACTCCCTTTTTTTCCTTTCTGTTTGGTCGTTCCAGTCGTTTTTGTATGCTCAATAATAGTTGATCCCTCGAATTGGAAATTTTCAAACTCGAATAATTCTGGGGTTTCTGAATAAAAACCGATGTAATATCGGCCGTCGATTGTCTTTCGAATCGTTGTCTTCCCGATTGAAATCTTCGTTTCTTGGGCAGCTTTTTTTCTCATTTCATTCATCGAAGAAATTCCGTCTACTGTTTTTTCAGTCGCTTTTTTGGCGAGATCCTTGATTTTGCTATAGTCCATGTTTTTTCTCCTTTACCCAACTAATCGATAGTATTCATCTATTACCATTAATTCATCGGACGTCGTTTTGAGCTTGTGGCGCTCCATAAAATGTACATAATTAAACTCGCTCGCGTCCCCGGCTTCTAGCTCTTCCTTTAATAGCGCGTGTATCATGGCCCTATTAGCCTCGTTTTCGCACTTGATCGGGTTTATGGTATATTCGGCCGTCGTGTGCTCTAAATGGCCCAGCTCGTGCAAAATAACGCGTTTCTGAGCCTCCCTAGTTAGTGATTTATTAACAAAAATGATCTTCATATCAGATAAGATCATTCCCGGTCGTTGCCATAGCTCGTTATCGAAATAAGCTAGTGTAACACCGTGCGAGTCAACTAACTCTTCAATAGTCATAGGCTATCTACCTCTCAAGTATATTTCTATGATGTTTTGAATCGCGTCAATATCTTCTTCTGTAAGTGGCTTCCCATCGAATGTCTTTGCATTCTCTGCCATTTTTCGGAGGTCATCCGATGTATATCCTGCAATTGTATCATCGCTTGCTATTGCAGGGTTATCTGTACGACCAAGCAAGTAGTCGGTGGACACATTGAAGTAGTCAGCGATTTTTGCAATATGTTCAACAGAAGGAGTCTTTTTATTTTTTAGGCTATAAATATAATTCTTCCCTAATCCCACCCTTTCTTCAAGAGTGTTTAGAGAAATCCCCTGTTTCTTAGCTAATAATTTAATTTTTTCAAATGTCTCAAACATTGATACATCAACCTTTCAAGAGCATTACAAAAAAATATTTTATTCTTTCGACTAAAAACGCTTGACAAATTTTAGACGAACAACTAAAATAGTATTTGTAAGTTAATGAGTTAGCAAAACCGTAGTAAAACTTATCTAAAAATAAATAGCTTTGGCGAGCGAATAAGTTGATAGATATAAGGTTTTAGCAAGGTTTTTAATTATGTTTATATTTTAGTCGAACATCTAAAAAATGTCAAGCGATAATGTGAATTTACTAACTCTTTCACTTACAAAAAATAAAAAACGTACCCCAGCCGCTATCTGGAATACGTTACGGAAATTGTTCTGCTCAAGCTAATAGCGGTAACTGCCAACACTTCGCTGGTATCGCCCCCAGCACTGCAGTTGAAATAGTTAGGGACTTTGGTCTACGAGAAGTTGCGCTTTTTAACGTGGCTACCTCCCACGACTGAACTCGCACCTATTTTTACGACTCTTGCTTGTCGTTGCTGGCAACCAGACCAGAAATAGAGTTTAACTACTGAGACACAGTACCTTTCAAAAATTCTGCCAATATGGATCAGCTCCTTTCTGTTAACAAAGGTAGTTTCATTATATGAAAAGTAAGAAGAATTGTAAAGGTGTTATTTGTTAAAAGCTGGGGCAGACAATAGTTTCCGTAAAAAAATATTCATTATTTTCACTTACAAAGAAAGGAGGGGAGTACATGCCAAACATGGACAACGGTCGTCAAAAAATTTTGGATTACCTAAAAGAAAATAATCTAACAATTGCAACTCTTGCTGTTCAATACAGCATGGCACGCCAAGATGTGACGAACATTTTGAACGGAAAACTGAAAAATCCTCAAGCACATCGATTTGTCGCCCGAGTAATTGAAGATTTTAAAATTCGGTAACAAAAAACGCCGGACAAAGAATCCGACACTCACTTAAAAATCTATCTTAATTATATCAGAAAGTGCTTGCCCGCACAATTGGAGGAACGAAGAAATGGAGGAGTTGTACTTGCCACCATTGATCTCGGACGAGATCGCGAAAGTCTATCTCAGATCGATCGTGGATATCGTGAGAGACGAGATAAAAAAAGAAATAGAAGAAAAACAAATGCCACTCGATCAAAAAGCCTTAATGAAGAAATTCGGCTTCGATCATGGCTATATAAAGAAGCTAGAGCGTCGAGGACTTGCATTTCGAAAACAAGGAAAGAAGAAAATGTACGACGTCCGGGACGTTTACGAAATTTTAGATAAAGAAAAGGAGTATTTGAAATGAATGAAATTATTATTTCTGGGCAAGTTGCCGGAACTGTTGCAATCGGGGGCGTGTGCTTCATCGCTGGGCTTATCGTATCGTGGAAGGACCACAAGAAAAGAATGAGAATCGCTAAAAGCGAAACGCTCAAAGCTATCGAAGAGGGACTTCCAGAGCACAATGCACAAGTCATTGAGCAATACGAGGACGAGCTAGCAAGCCGTAGAAAGAATATGCAACTATATACCGAATCGCCGGAGGTACCGTTTCATGTTTGGTAAAAAGGCCCGCAAGATCGAGCAACAATCAAAAGCGCTCAATCGCTTGTGGTTTATCAATCTGCAACAGACCGAAATTTTGAAAGCTACACTTGAGCGGGAAGAACGATTGCTTGACGAGCTCGCTCGTCTGAAAGGAGAGTTAAGAAATGGTGACAATTAACAAGCTCGAGATCGAAAACGTCAAACGCGTTAAAGCGGTCAAGATCGAGCCGTCAGCGAAAGGGCTGACCATTGTCGGAGGGAACAACAACCAAGGCAAAACAAGCGTATTAGACGCGATAGCGTGGGCCTTGGGTGGTAACAAGTACAAACCTTCGCAAGCTCAACGCGAGGGATCGACGATTCCCCCAAGCTTAAAAATCACGCTATCAAATGGCCTTGTCGTCGAGCGTAAGGGAAAGAATAGCGATCTGAAAGTTATTGATCCAAGCGGAAATAAGGCCGGTCAGAAATTGCTTGATAGCTTCGTAGAAGAGCTGGCCCTTGATCTTCCCAAGTTTATGGAGATGAACGACAAAGATAAAGCGTCAACGCTTCTTCAAATTATCGGGGTCGGAGATCAGCTCGTCCAGCTCGAGATGGAAGAAAAGACCAAGTACCAAGAGCGACACGCGATCGGCGTCATTGCGGACCAAAAGGAAAAGTTCGCAAAAGAGCAGCCGTACTATCCAGACGCACCGAAAGAACTCGTCTCGATTGCTGATCTTATCCAGCAACAGCAAGAGATCCTCGGTCGAAATGGCGAAAATGCCCGCAAGCGTCAAAACCTCGCGAAAATCGAAAACGATTATCAAAGCGCACTTGCGAACGTTGAGCGTTTGGAATCTATGCTTAGGGAAGCTCGGGAAAAAGAGCAATCACTCGCGCAAGACTTGAATATTGCTCGCAAAGATACGCAAGATCTGATCGACGAATCGACGCAAGAGATTGAAGAAAGTATCGCGAACATTGAACAGATCAATCTTAAAGTTCGGGCGAATCTTGACAAAGACAAGGCCGAAGAGGACGCGAAAGGCTACCGCGAACAGTATCGCGAGTTAGATCTGGTTATTGAGGGTATTCGCAAGCAAAAACGCGACTTACTCACAAACGCAGACTTACCGCTTCCGGGCTTATCCGTGGACGATGGCGAACTATTATACCTCGGTCAACGCTGGGATAATATGTCCGGATCGCAACAATTACAAGTGGCAACGGCTATCGTTCGAAAGCTCAAACCAGAGTGTGGCTTCGTCTTAATTGACAAGTTAGAACAGATGGACCAGATCACACTCGCAGAATTCGGCGTGTGGCTAGAACAAGAGGGCTTGCAAGCTATCGCGACTCGCGTTTCAACTGGTGGCGAGTGCTCGGTTATCATCGAGGACGGGTACAGTATCGCACCCGAAACAATTCAAACACCGCAACAATGGCAAGGTGGCTTTTAAAAGAAAGAAGGAAAAATCATGAAAAAAACAGAAAAATTTATCATTATTCGTAACAAAGAAACTGGACTTTTTTTACAGGGGTATGAAAACAATAACCGAGCTTTAGCCTATAGCTCGCAATGGACAGACGACTTGCGAGGCGCTGCAAACAATAGCGTAGAATCTATTGAAAAGCAGGGTGACCGTATGTATAAAGTCGCTGAAGCGTTCAAAGGCGAACTAATCGAGGTTACCGCGACGTATGAACTCAAAACGCTCGACGGAGAAGAGCCAAAGGACCTCACGGAAGAGATCGAAGATGCAAAACGTAAACACTTTGAGAACTTTCTTCGTGGGCTTTTAGCAGATAACGACGACGAGGAGGACTAAAAAATGCAAATTACAAGCGGAAGGAAGGCACGGGCCCAGAAAGTCGTCATCTATGGCCCGGAAGGTATCGGAAAGTCTAGTTTTGCGAGTCAATTCCCGGATCCGGTATTCATTGATACGGAAGGGTCAACCGATAATATGGACGTGGCCCGAATGGACAAGCCCACAAGCTGGGCAATGCTCAAAAACGAGATCGCGTTTATCAAAGCAAACCCGGGCGCGTGTAAAACCCTAGTCATTGATACGATCGACTGGGCCGAACAGCTCGCGGTCGATTATGTTTGCGCACAGCACCAAAAGAACGGGATCGAAGATTTCGGCTGGGGCAAGGGCTATACATACGTACAAGAAGAGATCGGGCGTCTATTGAATAGCTTGAGTGAGCTAGTGGACAACGGGATCAACGTCATTTTGACAGCTCACGCACAGATCAAAAAATTCGAACAACCGGACGAAATGGGATCTTATGACCGATACGAACTAAAGCTCGGGCAAAAGACCAGCTCAAAAACAGCTCCACTAGTCAAGGAATGGGCCGATATGGTGCTCTTTGCAAATTATAAGACAATCGTCATGACCACGGACACCGGCAAGAAAAAAGCCCAAGGGGGCGAACGTGTCATGTACACGAATCATCGCCCAGCGTGGGACGCGAAGAACCGGCACGGCTTGCCAGATCAGCTACCGTTTACGTTTGAGAGCGTGGCCCATATCTTCAACGCACCGGCTCCCGTACCAACTGAAACGCCGGCACCGGCACCAGCTACACAACCAGAGCCACAGCAGCAACCGGCACCAGAGCCACAAAAACAAAACATTAACGAGCAATTGCAAGAGGTCGCTCAAGAGGTGGCTCAAGAGATGGGACGGGCTCCACAAGTTGAACTCTTGCCACAAGCATTGATCGACTTAATGGCGCCGAACAACGTAACCGAAAATGAATTGCAAGAGGTCGCTTATATCCGCGGACACTTCCCGATGGGAACGCCGATCGAAAACTTCCCAGCGAATTACTGGGATATGATCGTGGCGAATTGGGACGCCACACTTGATGTCATTCAAAACCAAGTCCGGAAAGATCCAGAATTCCCCTTCACGGTGTAGGTTTCGGGAATTAGAAATCATAGCAAAATATAACAAGGAGTATCTATGAAAGATAAAACTATTAAAATCGATTTGTCGAAAATCGCAAATACAGCCTTACAAGAAAAGGTTGACAAAGAACTTGAAAAAGTCCTTGAGAATATTCTGGACCTCAATACAGAGGCTAAAACAACCCGTAAGGTCACGATCACACTAACGATGTCAACTGACGATGAGCGAACTGTTGTAAATACAGGTATTGAAGTTAAATCCACTTTGGCACCGCAGAAAGGTGTCGCAACAACTGTTATTGTCGGTCGCGACGACAACGGTAAAATTCACGCTAATGAGCTCAAAAGTGGTATTCCGGGTCAAACTTACTTTGATGATAATGGAGACATGAGAACCGACACTGGCGAACTCATCGAAAAGATCGAAAAACAAAGTACAAATATCATTGATTACAACAAAAAGAAAGCGGGTAACTAACTATGACAGAAAATCTCAAAGAAGCATTATCTTACACGGTCGAACTAGCGGGTAAAGAAAACAAAATCATTCGTTCAGGAACTGGGAAGGAATATTTTGATGGCAATGAATATAGCTTACAGGAACTTAACCCTCGTAAGTACGCACCTATCCTTGAACTTCAGACACTCAAGAGTCTTGTTGATTATCTCAAATCAGATAATGACTTAATCGGTAGTCATAAACTTGTAGTTGTCGTGGACAGTTTCCGAGAAGTATCCGTGTATGATCAAGTTGATTTTGAAAACGGCAAACGTCCTCAGATTGTATCTGTAAGAGCATCTGTCCCAGCTATTCCATTCAGCAATTGGCGCGACCAAGAAGAATTTAATATCATGCTGCAGTCTATGTTTATCGATGATGCAGACCGCAATTTGGTCTTGGATTTTGCTAGTCATTTAAAAATCGAAAAAGGCGCAGAAGTACAGGACAATGGTATCAGTCAAATGGCGACGGTTCGCGATGGTGTAGCAAGTCTAGCACAAGCTAAGACTCCAAATCCAGTAACCTTGCGACCATATCGTACTTTTAATGAAGTAGAGCAGCCTGCTAGTCAATTCATCTTCCGAATCAACAAATTGGCGAACCTTGCTCTCTTCGAGGCAGATGGTGGTAAATGGAAATTAGAAGCCGTCGAAAGCATCGCAAATTATTTAAAAAATGAACTTGCTAGCAACGAAAAAATTACTATTTTAGCTTAAAGGAGAAAATTATCATGACACAACAACAATTTAACAATAACTTTGAACGCGAACTTGACTGGAACGACACGCTCCAAAAGGACTCGGAATTTGTCCTTCTACCAGACGGCCTATACTGGTTCACAGTAAAAGAATACGAGCGCGGACGTCACACGCCGAACCCTCAAAACCCCGGCAAGTTGCCAGCTTGTCCAAAAGCGACAGTACACCTTACCATCGTAGCAAACGAAGGCGAAACAGAATTGCGCCACAACTTATTCTTACACAGCTCGACCGAGGGAATGTTATCAGCGTTCTTTGGAGCTATCGGGCAAAAACGTAAAGGCGAACCGCTTCGTATGGACTGGAACGCTATTATTGGTAAAGTCGGAGTTTGTAAGGTTGGATCTCGCGAATACAACGGGAACAAGTACAACGAAGTAAAAGGTATGATTTACGCGGAGGACGTGGACTATACAAAAGTATTGAACGCGCAACCGGGACAATATCAACAACAACCAGCGTCACAGTATCAACAACCAGCACAAGGAGGCTTCGCAGGAGGGCCGTTCTAAAATAGGAGGAATAAAAGATGGTCGGAAAATTAAGGAATGATCTCACGGGCCGAAAATTTGGTTTTATAACTGTTATTCGTCGATCTTTAAACAAAGGAAATGGCAAAAAGTCAGTTGTAAAGTGGGAATGTAAGTGTAAATGTGGAAAAGAATTTTCTGTTAAATCTGATTCTTTACTTTCTGGCCACACTTTGAGTTGCGGGTGCAAAAAAAGAGTCCACGGTAGAAGCAATAAAGAAAGGCTTTATCAAACTTGGAAAAATATGAGACAGCGCTGCAACAACCCCAAACGAAAAGATTATCCTCGATATGGTGGCCGTGGCATTTCAATTTGTCCAGAATGGAATGACTATAAATCATTTCGTTCGTGGGCTTTATCTCACGGTTACACTGACAACTTGTCGATCGATAGAATCGACGTAAACGGAAACTATGAGCCCTCGAATTGTCGATGGGCAGACGCTACAATTCAAGCGAATAACGCTAGACGTAACAGAATAATAGAATTTGAAGGAAAAAGGTACACAATGGCGGAATTCGCGAGAACAAACAAGTTAAGTTATTCAGCATTACAACACAGACTAGATCGAGGGTGGAGTATTGAAAGGATAATTACAACACCTCAAAAGAAAGGTCGAAATGGAATTAAGAAAATATCAGAAAGAAAGTATTGATTCCGTTTTAAATGAATGGAATCAAGGAAGAAAAAGGACTCTATTAGTCCTTCCAACTGGGTGCGGAAAAACAGTTGTTTTTACAAAACTAGCCGAAGAAATGGTTAAACAAGGCAAAAGAGTTTTGATTTTAGCCCATAGAACGGAATTACTTGAGCAAGCGAGCGACAAATTATACAAAATAACTGGATTGAAAACGTCTTTAGAAAAAGCGGATAGTACTGCAATAGGATCTTGGTATCGTGTTACGGTCGGTTCGGTTCAAACTTTACAACGAGATAAAAGGTTAAACCAATTCCCTAAAGATTACTGGGACGTGATAATCGTTGACGAAGCTCATCATATACTTTCAGATGGATATATGAAAGTCATGGAATATTTTGACGTTGCAAATGTACTCGGGGTTACAGCAACGCCAGATAGATCTGATATGCGCAACCTCGGATCGTACTTTGACAGCTTGGCTTATGAATACTCACTAGTGCAAGCGATCAAAGAAGGCTATCTATCCAAGATTAAGGCCTTGACGATTCCGCTCGATCTCGATCTATCAAGCGTGGCAATGTCCGCGGGAGATTTCAAGGCGAGTGACGTTGGAACGGCCCTCGATCCGTATCTGGTACAGATCGCGGACGAAATGGCCAAGTATTGCAAGGATAGAAAAACAGTCGTCTTTCTTCCACTAGTTAAGACAAGTCAAAAATTCCGCGATATCTTAAACGAGCGAGGCTTTAAAGCAGCAGAAGTGAACGGAGAATCAAAAGATCGGGCCGAAGTGCTCGAGGACTTTGAAAAGGGCCGATATAACGTTCTATGCAATTCAATGTTACTAACGGAAGGCTGGGATTGCCCGTCGGTTGATTGCGTGGTCGTATTAAGACCGACGAAGGTCCGCGCGCTCTATTCGCAGATGGTGGGCCGCGGGACGCGTCTATATCCCGGTAAAGAAGAACTTCTTTTGCTTGATTTCTTATGGCACACGGAACGTCACGAACTTTGTCGTCCGGCTCACTTAATTTGTGAGAGCCCCGAAGTGACTAAAAAAATGGTCGAAAATATGGAAGAAGAAACGGGCGTCGTGCTCGACCTCGAGGCAATGGAAGCCAAAAGCGCAGAAGATGTCGTCGCAGAACGTGAAGAAGCTCTCGCAAAACAACTCGCAGAAATGCGGAAACGCAAGCGGAAACTCGTCGATCCGCTTCAATTTGAAATGTCAATCCATGCGGAAGATCTTTCGAGCTATGTTCCTAGTTTTGGCTATGAAATGGCCCCACCTTCAGAAAAACAACTCAAAGCCCTCGAGAAATACGGGATCTTTACCGATGAAGTCGGTAATGCCGGAAAAGCAAAATTGCTACTTGATCGCTTGCACAAGCGCCAGAGCGAAGGACTCACGACGCCGAAGCAGATCCGTTTCCTTGAGAGTCGAGGCTTCCGGAATGTCGGAATGTGGAGCTTTGAGAGCGCTCGAAGCATGATTGATCGAATCGCAGCTAACGGTTGGAGATTGCCGGCGGGCGTGCGACCAGCCGAATATGTACCAAACTACTAAGGAAGGAATAAAGGGGTGAAATGAATAACGAACGAGAATTTGACCTATTACCACTTTTAGACCATATAGACCCCTCGATTCTGTCTTATCAAGAATGGATCAATGTCGGTATGGCCTTGAAGCACGAGGGCTACACAGCGTCCGACTGGGATAACTGGTCACAAAACGACAGCCGGTACAAGAAATTTGAATGTTTCAAGAAATGGGACACCTTCAACGAAGAAGCCGGCTCGATCGTGACAGGCGGGACGATTGTCCAACTCGCGAAAGATCACGGGTGGGTGAACCCGTACTCAAGCGATAGCGAGGGAGCTCACGAGCTCGACTGGAACGACACAATCGATCGAGACTATCGCGTGATTGATAAGAACTGGATCGAGGGGAAAGAGATTCATGAGCCTGCAAACTGGAATCCAGTACAAGAGATTATCAAGTATCTCGAGGCCTTGTTTGAATCGTCCGAAAATGTCGGTTATGTTACCGAGTCATATCCAAAAGTAAACGACGAGACGGGCGAGATCGAGAAATGGCTTCCAACCAAGGGAGCCTATGACCGGACAGCGGGGCAACTGATCGAGCAACTATCCAAGTGTAACGGCGATATAGGGGCCGTCCTCGGTGACTATCACAAGGAAGCTGGCGCGTGGATCCGATTCAACCCATTAGACGGCAAGGGAGCCAAAAACGAAAACGTAACTGATTATCGTTACGCGCTTGTCGAATCGGACAGCATGAGCGTAGAAAAGCAAAACGCGATCTATAAAGAGCTGGAATTGCCGATCGTGGCCCTTGTGTATAGTGGAAACAAGTCCTTACACGCTATCGTTAAGGTGGACGCTGGCAATTATGAGGAATACAGAAAGCGCGTCGACTATTTATATAAGATATGCCAAAAGAACGGGATATCAGTCGATACGCAAAACCGCAATCCGTCGCGCTTGTCCCGTATGCCCGGATTCGAGCGTAACGGCCAGAAACAATTCTTAGTTGATACGAATATCGGCAAGCGCAACTGGGAAGAATGGTACCAGTATATTGAAGATCTTAACGACGATCTTCCAGATCCGGAAGGGTTGGGCGATAGCTGGAACAACCTCCCAGAGCTTGCGCCCGAGCTGATCGAAGGCGTCCTTCGTCAAGGGCACAAAATGCTGATCGCTGGTCCGTCAAAAGCTGGTAAGTCCTTCAGCTTGATCGAAATGTCAATCGCAATCGCTGAGGGCAAGAAATGGCTTGAATGGAACTGTACACAAGGCAAGGTCCTATACGTCAATCTTGAGTTAGACCGTGCGTCATGTTTGCACCGTTTCCGCGACGTGTACGAAGCAATGGGGCTTCAACCGAACAATCTCCAAAATATTGATATCTGGAACTTGCGCGGAAAGACCGTCCCGATGGATAAGTTAGCTCCGAAGTTGATCCGCCGATCGCTCAAAAAGAACTATATAGCCGTCATTATTGACCCGATCTATAAAGTCTTGACGGGTGACGAAAACAGCGCGGACCAGATGGCACACTTTACGAATCAGTTCGACAAGGTGGCTACAGAGCTCGGGTGCTCGGTGATTTATTGCCATCACCATTCAAAGGGTTTACAGAGTGGTAAAAAATCAATGGACCGTGCTAGTGGTTCGGGCGTATTCGCTCGAGATCCAGACGCGCTGATTGACTTGGTAGAGTTGGACGTCACGGAGGAGCTATTCACGCAACGGATTAACCACACAGCCACTCGGATATACCAAGAGGCGCTGCAAACGTGTAACCTTGGATATTACCAAGAGGAAGTGAGCCTTGACGATCTCCAAAGTCCCGCGATTATGCGGACACACTTCGAACAAGCGATTCCAAACGTGCTCGATCGTAAGCCATGGACGGATAAGATCGAAGAAGCCCGTCGAGCGATCGAAATTTCGACAGCGTGGCGCGTGGAAGGTACGCTTCGGGAGTTTGCCAAGTTCAAGCCGATCAATATGTGGTTTAGCTATCCAGTACATTTCTTGGACGATTCGGGGGTCCTTGCTGATATCCAACTCGAGGACACAAACGCTAAAAATTCGCCTTGGAAAAAGAATTTTGACAAGAAAATGACGAAGGAAGAGCGAACTCAAAAGAGAGCTGCAAAACTTGAAACAGCTATCGAGGCCCTTGACGATGGAGTGAGTCCAGTTACAATTGACGATTTAATTGATTATTTTTCCACCGAAGAAAAACCAGTAAGCGAAAAAACAATTCGCCGATGGATCAAAAATAATGGCAATTTTGAGGTGGAAAACAAAGAAATTATAGCAAAATCAGACCCAAAACATGAGGGACACTGAGGGACAACGAGGGACAAACTCGAGGGACACTATCGAAAATGTCCCTCTGATAAAAATGTTTTTGAGGGACAAAGTCGAAGGACATTATCGAGTTTGTCCCTAGGGACAAAGTGAGGGACAGGGACAAAGTCGAAGGACAAATTCGAATGTGTCTATCGAAAATGTCCCTAGGGACAAGGGACAAATTATCGAAAATGTCCCTGTCCTTATGAGGTCAATTTGAGGGACAAAACGAGGGACAAAGTCGATTATTTATCGAAAATGTCCCTAGGGACAAAACGAGGGACAGAATCTCTCCTCTACCGAGGGAGAGATTTAGGAAAATGTCCCTGAGGTCCAAGGGGAACAGGAACAGGAACAGGGGGGCTTAGCTCCCGCCCCCTGTAACCCTGTAACCCTGTCCCCTAACTTGGACTTAGCGCGAGAGCGTGGTAAGTAAAAAGAAAATGCAAAAGAAAAAAAGTATAAAAAACGAGGTGGCGAAAAATGATTGAGTTCTTTTTGTCGATGGAAAAAATTCCAACGACAACGCACCAGCAAAAAAAAGTAAACGTGAGAAATGGTAAGCCGATTTTTTACGAGCCTGAGGAGCTAAAAAATGCACGTGTAAAATTTGAGAGCTTGCTTGCGCGTCACGTTCCCCCAGATAAGCTAAAAGGACCAGTACGCCTCACGGTCAAATGGTGCTTCCCGATGATAAAGGGAGTACACACTGGCCAGTACAAGACGACGAAGCCCGATACAGATAATTTACAGAAATTATTTAAAGACTGTATGACGAAGCTGGGCTTTTGGAATGACGACGCACAGGTCGCAAGCGAGATCGCTGAGAAGTTTTGGTCAGAGGTCGTGGGGATCTATGTCAGAGTGGAGGAGTGGGACGATGAACTATATACATTTCTTTAGTGTCGAGCTCCCGGACTTTATGGCACGAAATAACCAAGTCGCGCAAAGCCTCGGTTTTGGAAGTGAGCGTTATTGGTTTTGGACCGTGGACGCGATCGCTGAGATCTGCAAAAAATACAACGACAATGAATTAGTCGTAAAGCAATTCGGGCTTTTGTTTGAATGGCTCGAGAAACAGGCGGAAGGAGCGAAAGCATGAAAGAAAAAACGTACTATGAAGTTTTGGCAGAGATGGAGAAGGAAAAATACAACAAATTAGACGTGCAATTATCGCTCGGGGCTATATGTGCTGGACTTGTGAAACAATTAAAAAGCGATAAAAAATTGAATGAAATCAATTACACGATACCGATCGGGAAACAATTGTACGAGATATCAGTCAGAAAGAAAGGAGATTGACCATGGAATATGTGAAATATGATCTAAAACAACGCGAAGAATTTAAAAAGAATCTAAAGCGATTGATGGACGAAAAAGGAGTCACAAAAACACAGCTTTCAAGAAAGCTGGGCTGGTCCTATAATACGATCGATTACTGGATCCGTGGGGATCGCGTACCCGATAAAACAGGAATCGAGGCTATATGCGATTATTTCGGTATCGACGACGTGGAACTATTGGGATCTGAAATGAAAGTCCGGACCTTCGCTTATTATAAAAACGATACGCTTATCGCTTTCGGGACCATGGAAGAGATAGCAGAACAAACTGGGCGAAAGATCGAGTCCTTGCGGAGCTTACTTTGCAACTCGAAACGATTCAACAAAACAACAAAAACATACATGATCGAACTCGAGGACGATCGACGATACAAATTAAAATTTAAACAGTCGTTCACGATCGACGAGTTGAATCTAAAAGGTATCGGGTGGCTGCTAGAAAGCCCACTCGTAGAAGTTGAGGAAGTAGATTAATGGGATTTATTAGTTGGTTAACTTTGATATTAATAACTTTGAAATTGTTAGGTGTAATCTCTTGGAGCTGGTTCTATGTCTTTATGCCTGCAATAGCTGACCTAGTAATTTCTGTTTTGATTTTAGTGGTAGCTAAAATGATATGGGATAAGTAGGATTTGTTGTGTGAAAGCGAGGAGAAAAATGGCTAATGCAAAACGAACATCAGACATAACTGTGGCACTTTATGAATGGAATAAGTTAACAACAAGGAATATTGCTGAAGATGAAAAGGAATATTTTCATGATGGCGTTGAATTTATTTGGGAAGGCAAAACTCCAGAAATTGATGAAGAAGTCCTTGTCTATGATCCAAGCATACAAAAGATATACACTGATATATGGGCTGATTATGGGGAAGGAATTGGTTTTGAGGACACTGATGAAGACACAGTATTTTGGATGAGTTATCCGAAACCACCAAAGGAGGTGGAAGAATGATAGAAATCAGGTTACAAAATCCATACGTAGACGAAACTATCAAGGTGAGAGAAGATTATACACAAATTGCCGAAATGCTAGAATGGCACGCGCGAGGAAATATAGAGTATCTTCAATTGCTTCAATCCGAACCAGAAGAAAGATTGATTACTATCAATCCTAAACACTTTGCGAAAATTGATTTTAAAATTGAAGAGGTAGATTGATGTTTGTTATTTTCAGAAACAATTCAGAAGAACGTATAATAAATACCGATCAAATAAACACAATCTTTCGAGATGAAGATCAAAAAGAACCATACTTTCGTGTTGAATATTTTGGTGGTGGTTTTAATTTTCATTCGATGGAATGGAATGGCATTTTCAAAGGAACGCCAACCTTGTCAGATGTTTGGCTTGCTTTAAGGTATTTTGAAAGATTACAAGAAAAAGGGTTGGGAGAATGAACTTACTAGATTTTATCTTTTTAATGCTTTGCGGAGTTTGGCTGATCGGTTTTGCATGGGCCAGTGTGATAGCTTTTAGAAGCAGAAAAACCAACGATAAAACAACGTTGAAAAACAACAAAAACCTAAATGTAAATATCAGCAAGATGAACGCGAGTAAACTAACAACTATGGATATTAGAAAGGATAAAAAATGACGAATAATGTAAAGATGATATGCGCAAATGTCGCGTTTGTATTCTTCGTCCTATTCGTGGTATGTATCAACCTAAACGCACGGGTTCGAGTGCTTGAAACGAGCAACAGCGAGCTACAGCAGACAATCAAAACGCAAAAGGACGAACTCGAGAAAGCTGAAGAAAAAAACACAATGCAAGACGTGATTATAAACAAATTGAACAATGACTATAATTCACGTATGGCGCAAGAATTACAAGAAATTGCCGACACTAACGGCGTGGGGGGATAGTGTGAAAGTTTATGTCGTTAGAAAATACCTAAAACGAACACGCTGGGACGTGAATCATTCAACCAAGTTTGAAGAGATCGAATTTCAGACCAAAGAAGAGGCGCTGGCCTATCGCAACAGTCAGAAAAGAGGTGTCTTCGACATTTACGAAAAAGAAAAATAGCCGAAAAAAGGTTAGAAAGGAGGGACACTTGCGAATTGAGACAAGATATGGCTATCTTATAGACGCGCTCAGACGCTATCCATTCGATAAAGAGATTAAAGAGCGAATTGAAGAGATCACTTTTCCTTATCAGAATTTCGATGAAAACTGGTTTATCAAAAGCAAGGCAGCAAGTAACACGCCAGAGGCTTTAAAAAACGTGATCCTAAAAGAAAATGATCCGGAATTAATTCGACTTTATACGCTCGCAGAAGCGATCACAGAATACACAAGCGAGTGTGCTCCCTCAAATTGGGAGGCAATAAAGGCCCTATACGTGACACGATCGAAAAACGTCGAAGGAGTGGCACTCGAGCTCTTTATGTCGAAAAACTCAGTCTATCGAAATGTTATCAAACCCTTTTTCGAAGGGCTCGAAAAGAAAGTTACAAGTATTTTTTTAAAAACACGCTGAAATTTGGGAAAAGTGTACAAAAAAAGGTGGTAAAATTGTATTATCGGAAGATTAAAGGAAACGGAGATCTTCCAGCGGACGACAGGGCAAGCCAACAGTTACAGCAGCACGTTTTACTTTTCAAAAAAAACTTTCCCAGTTTGTGGGGTCTCCTTATATTTTTTAAAAAATTTTTCGTTTCGGTGGTTCGATTCAGCCCGTCCGCTTTTGGCGAGGTTCTTTTAGTTCTTACCCTTGCCAGACATTTCTATACTCTATACTTTTCTTTTCAGTCTCACTCCTATTCCTTTCTGAGTGAGACTGTTTTTTGGTGGTTTAAATGCAAATCGAAAAAGTCAAAATAGCCGATCTGAGAGAATACGAGGGAAACGCGAAATTGCACCCGCAAGAGCAGATCGACAAAATTAAAAAATCGATTCAAGAGTTCGGGAACAATGACCCGATCGCGATCGATGAAAATAATATCATCATCGAGGGGCACGGACGCTTACAAGCGCTCGAGCAGCTCGGGTATACGGAAGTGGAAGTTATTCGCTTGTCTCACTTGTCAGAGGATCAAAAGAAAGCATATATCTTGGTCCATAACAAGCTAAACATGGACACGGGCTTTGATACCGAAATGTTAAGAGACGAGCTGGACGGGATCTTCAGCGTGGATATGGCTGATTTTGGTTTTGACTTGCCAGAAGATGAAATTTTAAATTTCAGCTCGGAAGTAGAAGAGCGAGAGGAAGAAGAAAAAGAATTTCACAGAGAAACAACAATAAATCAATATAATCTCAATCTATTCGATCCACAGGCCACGGAAGGACGTTTTGAAATGCCCTTGCTTCAACCAGTGGATCACGTCCCGGAACGCTTGCAAGGTTTTAATTACGTTCTAAACAATCCGGACCACGGCGCGGGAGTACATTTCTTTCTTGACGATTATCAGTTCGAGAGGATCTGGCAGCGGCCAGAATATTATATCGAGAAGCTAGGCGAGTTCGATTGCGTACTTACGCCAGACTTTAGCTTATATATCGATATGCCGGTAGCTATGCAAGTTTGGAACGTGTATCGCTCGAGGTTAATTGGTCAGCTTATGCAGAGATACGGCTTTACGGTTATTCCCACGGTATCGTGGGCGTATTCAGACAGCTTTTCTTTTTGCTTTGATGGATTGCCGGAGGGAGCTACACTTGCGGTAAGTACAATCGGAGTCAAAAACAATAGCGATCAAATGGAATTATGGCGCGATGGTATGGACGTTATGATCGAGTTATTGAAGCCAAAAAGATTGATCGTATACGGTGGCGCGGTCGAGTACGATTATGGAGATATTGGAGTACACTATTTCGAAAATGAAACGACAGAGAGGTTGAAACATGGGCGGTAGAGGAGCTAGTTCCGGAAAAGGAAAAAAATCTGGTGGCGGAGGCGTAAAAGCTGAAGCAGTACAAAACGAAGTAAAACAACAAAAACAATCAAAAGATTTTTTGTTTAATAGAATAGACGAGCTCAAAAAATTCGGTGATAGAGAATACAGGTTAAAAAATATCCCGAGAGGTGCAAAAGGGTTTTTGACAATGTTTCAAAAAAACAAAGCAAGACTTGGCTCGGTGTTTGGATTGAACGAAGAATTCGTTGTCGCTAAGTATGCTACAAAAAGCGGGCATAAAAATTTAGACAAAAAAACAAAAGAGGAAGTAAAAGCAATTATAAAAGAGTATTCAAAAAATCAAAATCCTCGATTGTATGAGACGATGAAAAAAGAAAAATTTGACTGGTATAAGTACGAGTAAAAAAAATCAAAAGTAAGGAAGTGAGGCGATGGCGAATGAGGAAAACTTGATCCCGACGAATAAGCGAAGCAAGAGTGAAGTAAGAGAAATCGGGCGAAAAGGCGGTATCGCCTCCGGAAGAGCTCGAAGGGAAAGAGCAGACCTAAAAAAGAAAATCGATGAAGTTTTGTCGATGGAAGTTTTCAGTCCGCAACTCAAAGAAACGCTTGAGGGAATGGGTTTGACAGCGACAAACCAATCAGCGATCGCAGTTCAACTCTTGCAACAAGCATTGAAAGGGAATATGCGAGCTATTGAGCTATTTGCGAAATTAAATAGCAACGAAGGCACGAAAGATAAGCTCGACAAGAAAGAGCAGAAAGAACGAATCAAGGCCCAACAGCTCGAGAACCAGAAGAAGGCTCAACAGCTGGAAGGCAATGTCGTTTCAGAAGATATCATGTCCGATTACTTCGACAAGCTGGAAGGAGTGGTCAAAGATGGCTCTTAGTGATCTATACAGCCAAAAACAAATTGATATCTTACGGCGCTCGGTTGATCGTGACTGGTACATGATGATAAACCACGGCGCGGTACGGGCCGGAAAGACCAAGCTAGACAATGATCTTTTCTTAATGGAGCTGAAGCGGGTCAAGAAAAATGCTGCAAAAGTCGGGGTTCAAACTCCGATGTATATTCTGGGCGCTGTATCTTCTGGTACGTTACAAACAAATATCTTGCGCGAGATAACTGACGCTTACGGGCACGAATTCCAGTTTGACCGACACGGCAACTTTACCTTATTTGGTGTATACGTCGTGACGACGTTTACGGGGTCCATAGCGGGCCTTAAAGCTATCCGGGGTATGACAGCCTTCGGGGCCTATGTAAACGAGGCCACGCTAGCGAATAAGGAGGTTTTTGACGAAATTCTGAAACGTTGCTCGGGGTACGGCGCGCGTATTATATGCGATACCAACCCGGACCACCCAAAACATTGGTTAAAGGTCGATTATATCGACAAGGCGGACGACGAAAAGATAGTCGCGAATCATTTTACAATCTTTGATAACACGTTCTTAAATCAGCGGTACGTTGATAATTTGATCGCGACAACGCCTTCTGGTATGTTTACCGAACGCGGGATTTATGGCCGTTGGGTGATCGGCGAAGGTGCGGTATATCGTGACTTTAAAGAGGATATGTATACGACACAACCGCCCGAACATTTCGCGAAGATTTACGCGGGGGTTGACTGGGGGTATGAGCACTGGGGCTCAATCGTGGTCGTGGGCCAAACTGAGGCCGGCGATGTGTATATCTTGGAAGAACACGCGCACCAGTACAAAGAAATAGACTTCTGGGTAGATATCGCAAAAGATATCAAGGCCCGGTACGGTGATATTTACTTCTGGGCTGATAGCGCACGGCCCGAGCACGTCGGACGGTTTAACCGCGAAAGGCTCAAGTGCTTTAATGCATATAAGTCGGTATTGTCTGGAATTGAGGAAGTGGCCAAGCTGATGAAAGCTGGTCGCTTTTTTGTCGTTTCGAATAAAGTCGCAAAATTCAAAGACGAGATCTATCAATACGTCTGGAATGAGCGATCGGGCGAACCAGTAAAAGAGCATGACGACGTACTAGACGCGGTAAGATACGCGATCTATTCACAGCACGTCTACGACACAAGCAGCACAGTTAAAGAGCGTATGGCAAGCGCGCAATATTATTTCTAAAGGGAGGAATAAGAGGAATTGAAATTCTTAAAAGGACGGCGTTTTGACGAGAACGCGAATCGTCAATTCATCATGACGGCCGAAGATTTTGAAACAATCGAATACGAGGGCCAGAAATGGATCGAACGCCTAAAAAACTATATCGGGACGCACAGATCCGAGCAACTTGACCGCTTGAAAGAGCTCAAGCGCTATTATCTCGCTGATAACAATATCAAGTACCGCGAAGACAAAAGCGATCCATACAGCGCAGATAATCGAATCGCGAGCGACTGGGCGAAGTATATCGCAATTTTTGAGCAAGGCTATATGCTGGGGAACCTGGTCGAATACAAGAACGAAAACGCAGAGATTCAAAAACAGATTGATCAGTTTTCAAAACAAAACAACGAAAAGGACCACAACGTCGCGATCAAGACAGATCTCGCGATCTATGGCCGCGCTTATGAGCTTTTGAACGCGTACCGAGACGAAGACGGTTCGGTCTGGGTCAAGCTCTATCGTATGGATCCAGAGCAAACTTTTGTCATTTATGACGATAGTTACGAGCAACGTTCTTTGATGGCAGTCAACTATTACTCTATCAGTTATGGCAACGGACACAAACGCGATTTTGTTAAGGTCTATACCAGCAACGCTATTTATGAGTATGTGGACGATAACCAAGACACGGACACGCTTCATCTCAAAGACACAAGCGAACATTTCTTTAATGGCGTACCAGTAAATGAGTTTAGCAATAACACGGATCGGACGGGGGCGTTCGAAGCCGTGCTCGACTCTATCGACGCTTACGACTTATCGCAGTCAGAGCTTGCGAACTTCCAGCAAGACAGTAACGAGGCTCTTTTGGTGATTTCGGGGAATCCGTTCACAGGCGTAGAAGATAAAGACTTTATGGAAGATGGTCGCGTCAATCCAAACGGACGGCTTGCGGTATCTCAAGCCTTTAAGAAAGCAAAAATCTTGATCCTTGATGATAACCCGATCCCGGGTGGATTAAGTCCAAACGCGAACTATCTTGTTAAGTCATACGACACAGCCGGAGCGGAAGCGTACAAGAAACGGCTAGTAAATGATATCTTACGCTTTACCTTCACGCCAGATACAACGGATAACAACTTCGCAGGCACACAGTCGGGCGAAGCAATGAAATATAAGATGATGGCAGCGGATAACTACCGCGGTAAGCAAGAGCTTTTGTTTGAAAAAGGCCTTATGCGTCGTTTGCGTCTAGCCGTCAATATCTGGAAGATCAAGGGCAACGACTCCGACAATTACAATCTTATCAATGAGACGGACGTCGTATTTACGCCAAACTTACCACAGAATGACGCTGAAAAGGTCGCTATTGCCAAAAATCTCTATGGCGTGGTGAGTGAACAAACGATCGTCGAAATTCTTGAGCAAGTGACCGGGGTCAATGCTGAGGCTGAATTGAAGCGTATGAAAGAAGAGACGGAAAAAGCGCTTGAAATGCTCCCACGAATCGAGCCACAAGCCGGCGAGGTAGCAACAGATGAAGAAACTGAAGATAAGCGCCCATGATGAATACTGGGAAGCACGCGCCCGTGAAATATTCGAATATGTTGACCGAAAAGACATAGATTTTTTCGCAGAGTTAGAAAAAACTTATCGCAATGAGGCGATAAGGCTTCAAAAGTCGTTGTTTGACTTTTACACAAAGTACGCTGAAGATCATGAACTTACTTACCAAGACGCAACGAAGCGCCTTCGAGGTGAGGATCTTAGCGACTATGTGGATAATGCGACGCTATACCGCGAGCAGGCCGAAAAAGATCCAGAGCTCTTAAAGCGATTGAACCAACAATACGCGTCAGCTCGAGCAATTAGAATCGAGGCTTTGCAGTTGGAAGCTATCCACAGGCTCGGAGTGCTCACAGGAGCGCTTCATAAGAGCTTCGAGAAGTATTTATTCAACGTCGCGGAATACGCGTACAGAAAGGCTATGGGAGGCCGTACAGGCGCGGTTAACCGTCCAGCGTTTGAAGAGATTATCAAGACGCCTTTCAACGGTCGGAACTATTCCGAGCAACTTTGGGGCAATACCGACAGCCTCGCGCAAAAACTGAAAGAAGTATTTAAACAAGGCTTTATACGTGGAGATAGCCCGCAAGATATGGCCCGTGAAATTCGAAAAGAATTCAACGTGGCACGCTCGCGAGCTGAAACGCTAGTCCGAACGGACGCGACAGCCGTCATAAATCGGGCCACTATCAAGCGTTACCAGAAAGCCGGGCTTGAATACTATCGGATCTTGGTCGTGCTAGACGATCGGACAACTCAAATTTGCCGGCGAATCGCGCAAGAGGACAAGCTCTATAAGTTAGACGACGCGCAAGTCGGGGTGAATATGCCCCCATTTCATTATAATTGCCGGTCTACGATCATGCCGGACACGGGAGAAATAGAAGAGGAGGGATCGAGTGATTAGTATCTGGGATATGGTATCTTACACAGCGGGCCTTTTCTGCTTTGCCTTTCTAGTGGTGGCAGGTTGGGCCGTACTCGCTGGAATGATCGAAGGTATCATAAAGAGTATCAAAAAGTCACGAGGTAACAAGGAAAAGTGATCGGAGGTGATCCGGTATCTTGACAAGCGGGAATAGACCACTATAAATCACTATAAATTACTATAAACCACTATAAACCGTTTCGAATTCGAGGCGGTTTTCTTTTTGTCCAGACTATGCGGAGGACTTTAAAAGCTGCATTGTTTCGTTGCCGAACGTAAAACGAGAACAATCGATTGACGGCGTAACCGTCGGAGGAAAATTATGTCAGAAAATACACAAGCAGTTGAGACTGAAGCTATTGAGCAAGACGTCACTCAAGAAGAACAAGTCGAGACCAAGCAGGAAAAGGCAGAACGTACCTTTACACGCGCAGAGTTTGGAAAAGCAATCGCAGCCGAAGTTGCAAAAGCACGGGCCAGCTGGGAAGCTGAACAAGCTGAAGCAATCGAAAAGGCCAAAAGTGAGGGCGAACGCCTCGCGAAGCTGACCAAAGACGAACGCGCGAAAGAAGAGGAAGCAAAACGGATCCAAGCGATCGAAGAACGCGAGCGAGCTCTTGCGATTAAAGAAATGCGCGTGGCCACTCAAACGCTATTGAGCGAAGAAGGACTTCCGGGCGAGTTTATCGATTTCGTGATCGATGAGACAGCCGAAGCCACAAAGGAGAAAATCGGCACGTTGCGAAAAATCTTTGATAAGGCAGTAGAAAGTCGCGTCGATGAACGTTTGACCCAGAAAGCACCTCGCAAGGGTACGGGCCCAGTATCTATGACGAAAGCGGAGATCATGGCTATTGAAAACGACGAAGAGCGTCAAGCAATGATCGCTGCAAACATTGGACTATTTAAAAATTAGAAAGGGCTATTAAAATATGGCTGAAACAAAATTAACAACCATGAACGACTTGGGCGAAATTAAATCAATTGATTTTGTCAATAAGTTTTCTAAAAATATCAATGACTTACTTCGACTTTTGGGCGTTACACGTCGCCAAGAGTTGACTAACGACTTAAAGATCCAAACTTACAAATGGACCGCAGACGTTGACACAACTAAAACCGCTGAAGGTGAAACAATTCCGCTTTCTAAAATGACACGCACGAAGGATCAAGAATACACAGTAGAATGGTTCAAAAAACGCCGTGCAGTATCAGCGGAAGCGATCGCACGTCATGGTGCGTCACGCGCTATCACAGAAGCAGACACACGCTTGCTTCGCGAAATTCAAAACGGAATCAAGGACGACTTCCTTGCTTACCTTAAAAAGACAAAAACTAAAGTTACAGGGAAAGGGCTTCAACAAGCTCTCGCGAACAGCTGGGGCAAATTGACTACTTTCAACGAGTTCGAAGGCTCTCCGCTTGTTTCTTTTGTGAACCCGCTCGATGTGGCTGAATACCTTGGATCAACAGCCGTTGCGTCTGACGCTTCAAACGTATTCGGATTCACACTTCTCCAAAACTTCCTCGGTATGCAAAACGTTATTGTTATGCCTTCATGCCCACAAGGGAAGATCTATACCACAGCCGTTGAAAACCTTGTTTTCGCTTACTTAAACGTTTCTGGTGGAGATCTTGGCGGATTGTTTGCGGACTTCACAGACGAAACAGGTTTGATTGGTGTGGCGCGTGATCGTCACTTGAATAACTTGACTTTCGAGTCAGTATTCTTTGGCGCTAACGTTCTCTTTGCTGAAATTCCGGACGGTGTGGTAGAAGCTACAATCCAAGCGCCAGCGTCAGCAGTAGCAGCCTAGTTTTAGGAGGTTTTAGCGATGGTGGCAATCAATATCGATCAAGTAACGGAAGAGCTTCGACTTTTAAAGGGTATTCCCAAGGCTGACCAAGAACAAGACGATCTTTTGGTCCTTATTGTACGGGATAGCTTCGAGCGTATGATCGCTTACGTCAATCAATTCTCGGAAACAGCACTCGAGGAATTGCCCGAGAGCGTGGCTTATATCCTTCGAGACGTTGCCGTCAGTCGCTTTAATCGACTAAACTCGGAAGGCGCGACAGCGGACAGCGAGGAAGGCCGGAGCTTTACTTGGGAGTCTAGCTATCTAACAGATGAGCATAAGGCTGTATTACAAGGCCTTGCGATCAAACATCGGGCCCGCGGGATCGCTCGATTCATTTAAGGGGGGCGCGTGTATGATCTATAACGAACGCGTGACTTTGATCTTTGAGGAAGAGCCGGAGGACGAATTGCTTGAGAATACGGAAACAAAGAAGAGCTTTCCGGTACCTTGTATGCGAAATTCATTATCTAGTTATGAGATGATGGGTCTCTTTGGTAAGTACGATTTTGATTCGTTCAAATTGCACCTACAAGGTACATATAAGGGCTTTTCGGAAGTGATTTACAATGGCCACAGGCTCAAGATCAAAGGCAAACGATACCATCATAATAGCACGGTTATTTACTTATGAGTTTTTCATATACTGTAAAAGGCTTGGACAAGTTCATTCGGAAGGTCCAAAACAAGCCACGGGAAGCGCGTCGGGCTGTATCGGCAGAATTGCAACGATCGGCCTTGCGTGTGGAACGGAAAGCCAAGATGAAAGCGGCAGTCGATACCGGATTCATGCGAAATGGGATCTTTGTCGCTCGGGTGGGTATGTTACGTTATAAGGTAACGTCTCCCGCTGGTTATTCGGTCTATGTGGAGCTTGGAACTCGTAAGATGAAGGCCCAGCCGTTTCTTGGTCCAGCCGTTAAGGAAGAAAGCGAAGCGTTATTTAAAAACCTTCGTAAAATGTTTAGGAGGTGATTCATGGCAAACGAAACGCCTTCAGTTCAAATGCTCGCAGATTTACGCGAAAAATTAAAACCGCTCAATATTCCGATCAAGTTCAAATTACCAAAACAAGACACACTCGAGCCGTTTCTTGTGATCGGGCAATCTAGCTCAGACACGTCAAAAACAGCTCAAACGGGGCTTATTATTGAGGATATGAGCGTACAAATTGATATCTTCTTACCGGGCACGGAAAGCCGGGCCAGTGTCGAGAAGGTTAAATCAGAGGCCCTTCGAAGGATCGGCCACAATCGCAACATAAACGCGAGCGTACTCTTAGACGATACGATAGGCCGTGAAGTCTATCATATTGTTATTGCATTAACAGACACAATTTTTTAAAAAAGGAGCACTTATAAATGGGTGAAGCTGAAGATAAAGCAAAAATCAAAATTACGATCGCAAAACCGATCGTAGGTAAAAAAGTATTTTATTTCATTCAATCAATCCACGCTGAAAAAGGCAATGGAGCAATGCTTCCAGCCTATCGTACAGACGGTACGACAACTATGGGTGGTGAATACATCGACGAACAAACACAACAAGGGCGCTTGCTTGAGAAATCAACAGATGAGCACTCAATCGAGTTGACTCAATATCTCGCGCCTAAAGATCCGTCAGTTCAAGTCATTCTTGACGCACAAAAAACAGGGGAATCTGTAAAAATCTGGCGCGTTATCGTTGACGAGTCAGTTAAAGATACTTCAACCGGGAAAGATACTTATCCAGCACAGTTTGGATATGGTAAGATCACAGACGACGTAGAATTTACTGACGCAATTGATGGATTCGTTGAATTGAACTATACAGTAGGTATCGTTGGCCGTCTTCGTGATGGTAAATTCCCACTTTCAGCGGACGAAATCGCAATGTTGAACGACGTTTACGAGTATCAAAATCCGGGCGAAACAACAGGCGATTACAACAATATCATACGCTAATTTTTCAAGCAAAGGGGCTTCGATCGCCCTTTTGCTTTTATTTTTTTGACAAAAAAGGAGTTATTCAATGGAATTTACAGTTGGAAGCCGTTCAATCGAAATCAAATTTGACTATATGACCATGTATAAGGTCAATCGTGATCTTGGATCACAAGGACCAGACGGCACACGTAACGAAGACGGGGTTGGAGCTCTATTCCTTCGTGTGGTTGATCGTAACGATTCGGCTCTTGTGGATCTTATCAAGCTATGCGCGAGCAAAAAAGCGAAAGCCGTAAGCGACGAAGAAGCTATCAAGGCAATCGCGGACAAAATGGAAGATCTCGGAGCAGAAAGCACAGAGCCATTATTTGAAGCGCTTGAAGAAGAGATGGTCGATTCTGGTTTTTTCAAAGAGAAAGTTTCGAAATACTTAGAAAATCTCGAGCTGGGCTTGAAGTATCTCAAAGCCAAAGCAGAAACAGCGGAAGACAAGGCACAAGCGGAGCTTCAGATCGAACAGACGGAGGCACAAATTGGGCGCTTGAGAAACGCAATCTCTTAATAGAGTGTGCGCGTTTGGGTCTGACTGACCCGAATATTATTTTTTCTTGTACGAAAAACGAGCTTGACGCGATTCGCGAGGGCCTTTACTATCGAGCGATCGAAGAGAGGGAAAACCTCGTCGAGCTTGCTTTTAATCTTCGCTATACGCTAAACGCTAAAAAAGCGGATTTTGGCAAGTTGAGCAAGAAAAAGGATCGTGAGAAAGTGCGTCGTCTATTTAGACAGCGCGAAGAGCGCGAAAGCTCTCAAGGTATGCTCGAGAAGATCGAGCGTCTTAACGAACATTTCAGAAATAGATAGATAGGAGGTGGGGCGATGGCGTTTGACGGATCAATAGAAGCGATTATCGGCGCGGATTTAACCGGGTATGAAAAAGCAATGAGCGAAGTCGTAAGCTCAACGCGTAAAGCATTTCAGAACGCGGCACAAGAGGCGTCTAAAAGCGCAAATCAGATGATTCGTGAAGTCGGTCAGCTTATGAACCGGCTCGCAAACAGTAACCAAAATATCGGATCCAAGATCGGCCAAGGTTTGACCGGTGGATTCAAAATCGCCCTCGGAGAGTTACAGCGTATCTCTTCAAACATCGGCGCAAAATTACCTGACCCCATAAGAAAGGCATTTACTCGCGTTTCGGCTGATATCAAATCAGTCTTAGGCACGATGAAGAATGACGTCTCAACGCTTGGGGCTAGTATTAACTCAAAAATCAAAAAAGCGTTTGATTTTGATATTTCAAACGCGATCAAATCGCCAAAGAGTGTTTTTGCTGAAATGGCAAACAGCGTCGACTCTATGGCAAGCCGGATCAGCTCCAAAGTCCATAGTATAGGATCGGTTTTTACTAATTCGGCAAACAATATGTCCGGATCGTATAAGACGGCCTTTGGTGCGATTGGGGACGCTATGGCACGGCTCGAAGCTCGGATTCAGTCAACGGCTGGAAACATTACGAGCGCGCTTGGTCAAAAGGTATTGAACCCGATCAACTCTTCATGGTCTAGTATGTTCTCAAACTTGACCAGCAAGGCGAACAGCTTCGCGGATCGAGTTCAAAACTCTTTCGGTGGTAAGATCCTTTCTTCCGTCAACAATCTCGCGAGCAACGTAAGCGGACGACTCGGGAACGCGTTTCAGACGACAGGTCAAAAGGCAGTAGGAGCCTTGACTGGGATTGTAAACCATACCAACCAAGCAGCGAGCGCGTCAACTAACCTAGTGAAGCAGGTTTTAGGTGTGGCTGCTGCTTATAAACTCTTTGATCTTGGTAAACAAGCAATCAAGAGCACTGTTTCAAAGGCTGCTGAGTTTGAAGCCAAGATGAGCAATATCAAGGCCGTGACTGGTGAGAGCGCGGAGACGATGAAGAAATTCAACGACGCCGCTATTAAAGCCGGAGCAGATACAGCCTTCAGCGCCGCGGACGCCGCGGACGCGATCGGAGAGCTTGCAAAAGCTGGGGTATCGACAAAAGATATCCTAAACGGCGGTCTTACAGCGTCCCTAAACTTGGCCACTGCTGGGGAATTGGACTTGAAAGAAGCCGCTGAAATTACGTCAACAGCGTTAAACGCGTTTAAACGCGACGGCATGACAGCCACACAGGCAGCAAACCAACTCGCGGGAGCTGCTAACGCGTCAGCGACAGACGTCCACGAGTTGAAATATGGTCTTTCCATGGTCGCTCCGGTAGCGTCTGGGCTTGGTCTATCATTCCGTGATACCACGAACGCCCTCGCAGTATTCGCTCAAAACGGGCTCAAGGGATCGGACGCCGGTACATCACTTAAAACTATGCTCATGAATCTGCAACCGCAGACCAAAGCACAAACGAACATGATGAAAGAGCTCGGAATCATTACGGCCGATGGCTCGAACCAGTTCTTTACGGCTGAAGGAAAGATCAAGTCATTCGCTGAGATCTCGCAAGTCTTGAAAGATCACTTAGGCGGACTTACTGACGCGGAAAAACAAATGGCTTTGAAAACCATGTTCGGTACCGACGCAGTGCGTGCTGCAACAATCGCGATGAACGAGGGAGCAGATGGCGCTAATAATATGCAAGCTGCTATCGACAAGGTGACGGCTGCGCAAGTAGCAGCTGAAAAGCTCAACAACTTAAAAGGGGCCGTCGAGGCTTTGAGTGGATCTTGGGAAACACTTCAAATTAAAGTCGGAACGGCAGTCCTTCCAGTCCTTACGACACTCGTCAAATGGATTGACAAACTAGTTGATAAAATATCCAACTCGCAAGGACTACAAAAATTTCTCGACGCTTTGAACTCGTTAAACCCGGCATTGGATCGATTCCTCAATGGAACTAAAATGTCAGACGAGCAAGTGAATAAGTTTAAAGGCACCATGCAAGCCGTCCAACCAGCCGTAACAGCCCTTGTGGGTGCGTTTGCGTTTGGCCCAGCGGTGCGCGGACTAACTTCGCTTACTGGCATCATGGGCACGGTCGCAAGTAAGACGCTGGCCCTTGGATCAGTCGCCTCAAGTGCGTTTAGCACGGCCGGAGGCTTCATTTCTAGCTTTGCTGGTAAAGTAGCGGGTATTCCGGGCGTTCTTGGTGGAGCTGCTTCACAAGGCTTATCTGTCCTTAGTATGATGACAAGCGGGATCACTTCCGTTATGGGAATCGCCCTCGCGTCAATCGGTCCGGCTGCTATTTTAGGCCTTGTCCTCGCTGGCCTTGGCCTGATTAACCAACAATTCGGGCAACAGATCGATCAGTTGATTACCTTGGTAACAACTAAAGGGCCGATGATTATTCAAAACCTTGTAAACGGGATCACTAGTCAATTACCGAGCTTTATCGCTTCGGGTGCTGATTTAGTGGCCAAGCTCGCGCAAGGTTTTGCGACAATGTTCCCAGTGATCGTTGACGCTGGGGTTCAGTTGATCGGTAGCCTCGTTCAAGGTGTGGGACAAAATGCAGGATCATTGATTTCGTCCGCGGTAACGATTATTGGGACTTTGGTTAATAGCTTGCTTTCAGCATTGCCACAGTTGCTCTCTATTGGTATGCAGTTGTTAGTCAGTATCACGCAAGGAATCTTGCAAAACTTGCCACAGATTCTTACGACAGCACAACAGATTGTAACGAATTTCATTACAAACATTCAAGCGCAATTCCCACAGATCCTCGAGCAAGGTATTCAAATCTTGATGAATATCGTAAATGGTATCGTTCAAGCCTTACCGACAATCATCGAGATCGCGACACAAGTCATTGTCGGGTTTATGCAAACGATCTTGTCAAACTTACCAACGATCTTGCAAGGTGGTATTCAATTAATCGTGACCCTCGTTCAAGGGATCATCAGTTCATTGCCACAGATCGCACAAAGCGCAGTACAGATCATTGGTCAGATGATCCGTGGGTTTGCTCAAGCATTGCCACAACTTCTTATGGCAGGGGTTCAATTAGTCGTACAGCTCGCACTTGCGATCGTTAAAGGCTTGCCGAATATCGTTTCGGCTGCTTGGGAGATCGTCAAGGGCTTCGGTGAAGCCTTACTTAATTTCATTCCTAACGCTTTGAAAGCCGTCGCGGACGCTATCGGGAATTTCTTCGGTGGAATCTGGGACTGGATCACTGGTAAGTCGGACGAAGGCGGTAAGAAAACCGAAGAATCGATCAATAACACAGCGGAACATATCAAGACGAAGAGCTCGGAAACGACGACACAGTTAAGTACCGACGCTTCAACCGCTAGTACCAACGTGTCGACGTCTTATGACCAGATGAGCACGAACACAATCGCGTCAACGTCAAATATGAGTCTTGGCGTTACGGCTAATATGTCTCAAATGGCCACTAACGCAATGGACAGCACAACTCAGTTGCAACAGAACGCCTCGACTAACTTCAACACGTTGAATACTAACGGGACTATGAATATGCAACAGCTTGCGGCAAACGCGGACGCGTCATTTAACCAGATGAACGCAAACGCACTTACGCAAACCGGCCAGATGAACACTGGTGTGACAACCAATATCGGCCAGTTAAACGCAAACGCAAGTAACGAGTTGAACCAGTTGATGAATAACGCGAACGCGAGCACGACTGGAGCCAATACGGCTGCAACCACTAACGCACAACAAGCAAGTGCGAACGTTGTAAGTAACTTCCAACAAATGCAAACGGGAGCGACGAACGCTACAAATGCGATGGCAATTAGTGCTCAGACAGATTTTGGTAAGATGGCCCAACAAGCGGAGCAATCGAGCTCTAAAATGTCACAAGCTATCACGACTAATTACCAAAATATGCAAAAGACTGTCACAAACGCGATGAACGCGACAGCCCAAGCCGTTCAAGCTGGCCTTAACAAGATCTCACAAGTGAGCTCTTCGGCTGGTAAGCAATTAGAAAGCGGGTTTAAGTCAACGTTCCAAAACGTGACAAACAGCGCTAAAAGTGGTATGCACGCGTTTACTAGCACCATGCAATCAAGCATGACGCAAGCTGTTTCACTTGCTAGTTCAACTTGCAATCAGATTTCAACTTCGTTTAGCTTACTTCCAGCATTGCTTCAGATGGTCGGTTTTAATGCTGGTATGGGGCTATACAATGGTCTAGCTTCAATGGCAGGGGCGCTTTATGCACTTGCTTACAGTATTGCTTCTAGTATCGCTTCGATTATGCGTTCGGCCTTGGATATCCACTCACCGTCCCGCGTAACGAAAAAGATCGGGAGCTTCACGGGTGAAGGTATGTACCTCGGTATGAAAGACTGGGTCGGGGATATTAAGGCAATGGCGAAAACATATGCACAAGCTATCACAGATCAAGACTATCAGACTAATAGCGTATTGACCACAAGCGCGAGCGTGACAAGCTCGGGTGTTCGTTCATCTCTTGAGGACTTGAGCGATGAGGTCAAAAATTCGCAACTTTCGAACCAAAAATTCGAAGTACATAACGAGATCGTGGGAGATAAGATCTATACCACGATCAAAGAGAAAGACGCGAGAGAGAAAGCGCTGGACGCTTATTTCGCGTAAGGGGGAACGATGGACTTATTAATTGAGAAAGATGGCCAAAGTCAGAAACTTTCTGGCCTTGGTCTTTACAATATCACGGTCGAAGATTCGTCCCCGGCCGTGGAATTATCAAGGCGAACCGTCAAGGGGCGCAATGGTTATATTTTCGACGGCTTGACTTATACCGAAAAGAAAATCTCAGTCACAGCTAGACTTTCAGCGGGATCGATGGAGGACTTTTTAAACAAAAAAGACGAATTGACTCGCTGGGTCTTGGGTGACGATAGCTTTTATATTACGAAGCTGTACCAAAATGTCACTAATATTTACGATTTTCAAACTCCGGGCCAAACGACGGGCGATCTAAACCTTACCCAGTTACCACACAAAAACTGGAAATATCGTTATAATGTCGTGGGAGATGGCCAAATTGATTTTGATTTTATCGGCAATTCGGAAGCTGGAATCAAGTACAATGTTTCATTTTCATTCGTGACAGCCGAGCTCCCGTATGGCGAGACAGTCCCGAGGGATATCGCACTTACGACGAACAGCTTTCCATACAACGGTACGGCACCGCTTAGCCAGCTAGAAGTTCCGTTTGTCGTTGAGTTAACCGCGAACGCTGATAACACTGATTTCTTTCTTGAAATTGACGGCCGGCGGTTTACTTACCGGCACACAGAAACGCCTTTAAGATCAGGCCAAAAGCTCCTTTTGAAAGGCGTCGAAACGGCGATCTATCAAGGACCAGCAACGGAAGACTTAAACGTCAACAACCGGACGAATTACGAATATTTCGTCATTCGGCCAAAGCCTAATCGTTCGGTCAATTGGTTTACTAATTTCAAGGGGACCGTTAAGATCCTCGGATTCAAAGAATTATATCGTTAGAGGGGAGGTGGACTTTTGATTACTTTTTACGACGAAACGGGCAAAGGATACGGAGCCCAAGTCGAGCTAAAAACTAAAAACGCAGTAAATGGCGAGCGATCGATCTCGGGAACGATTGTTTCTAATAAGCAAGTTCTTTCGCGCTTAGATCGTGGGTGGAGCTTTACTTTCGATGGCGAGCTCTATAAGATCATTTACGCAAAACCTAAAGACGAAGGGAAAAATATTTCGCTATCGTTTGACGCGGTCCACCAGTTTTTTTACGATTTCGAGCACTCAAATTGTTACAAAGAGTTTAACGGTTCGAATCGTTTTGAAGTCTATATCGAGGCAATCTTCAAAAATAGTGGATACCGTTATGTTATTGAGGCAGAAGCTAAAGCGATTCGAAAAGAGAATTTCGGTAACGCGAGCCGGTTGAAAATGTTTAAAGACATTATCAAAGCAGCGGGCCTTGAGTTTTCGGTTACTGGTAAGGTCGTTCGAATTTTGAAGAAAGTCGGGACTGACCTTTCGACAGTCGTCCGGAAAAACTTCAACATGAATGAGCTCACGATCGAAAAAAATATCGGTGGTTTTATCACTTATAAGAAGGGCTTCGGCGCATGGAAGGACGAAAAAAATCACGACATGGGCCGATATACCTCGGAATACGAGAGCCCACTTGCTCGGATCTATGGCCGAATCGAGGGCGAACCCGTAACAGACGAGCGCTATAAAGAGACTGGTAAGCTCTTAGAACGACTAAAGAAAGAAGTCGACGAATCCTATTCGATCTCGGTCCAGCTTGACATGGAAGATCTCACGCAAGCCGGATATAAGTACACACGGCCTCGCGCTGGTGACTATATCATGGCTATTAATGAGACGATCGGGTTCCGTGAAAAGATCCGTATTGTGTCTTACGAGAGCTCTTACGACGTGACGGGCCGGCTATTATCTCACAAGGTAACCTGTAATGATATTGGGACCGTGCAGAAAGCGATCACGTCTGAAGGCTCGATCATGCGAAGCGTGTCCGAGTCTAAACAATACGCTGAAGGTGCTCTCGAGGTAGCCACACAGGCGCTTATTTCCGCAAATGGCAAGAATACCAACTATTACGGGGCCACGAAGCCAAAAGACGAACCAAGAGGGACGCTCCACGAAGGCGATCTCTTGTACTTGACCGTAGGCGAAGAGACAGAGCTCTATTATTGGAGCGGGACGGAATGGCTTCCAAAGATCCTCAAAGTTGACACGTCAAATATTGAAAAAATCGTCAACGATGCCCAAGTCTCAACAAACCAAGCAATCGCGCAAGCCAACGCAAAGGCAGAAGAAGCCCTAAAGAAAGCCGGAACGCTACCAGACACTAGCAAACTATCTGATCAGATCAAACAACAGATCTTGAACAGCCCGGACTTGCAAAACAAAGTCACGGAAGGTGTAAAGAGCGTTGACGGTGACACGATTTATAGTAAGATTGTGTCCAAAGTGTCCAAGCAGTTCGCAACCAGAGGCGTTTTTGAAAACATTGACCGTGTGCAAAATGACATGGGTCGAGATTTAATTGGTCTATCTAAGCAGATTGCAACTCAAACGCTCGAATTCAACAAACTCACAGAGTCGAACAAAATTTATGAGCGTATTCTTGGTAAATCGGAAACCGAAGCCCCGGACAAGCTGTCCCGCTTGGTTATGTCCAGTGATATCTTTCAAACGGAAGTAGGGAAATATGTAGCAAATGATAATAACTTGATTGTTAATTCAATGTCTATGTCTACTAATACGCTAGTTAACGCTAACAGAAACGGCGTAGAAGTTACCCTAAATGATGGAGTATTTAGCATTAAGGCGCAAGGTTTAACCGGTTTCAACTTCACCGGTTTTTCATTGCCTATCTATGTCAAGAAAATTTATCGTGGTGAAACCTATACCCTAGGTTTTAAATACCGCTTTAAAGAATACCCGGACCATTCGTTTGCCTTTAATGTGAAAAACCACAAATTAAATAAGATTCTATTAAGTGCTGAAATTGGTAAGAACAGACCGCCTTTGAATGAGTGGGCAGAATTTCAACAAACTTTCACAGTAAGGGAAGATTTTCTTTTCGGAGAAGATCGTAATTTTCCTTTTTATATTTACCTTGTTAAAAACGGCTGGGTAGAATTTAAGGAACCTATTTTGGTGAGAGGAAGCAGAACCGGACCTTACAAACCAAGTCAATTCGATGACGCCTACAAGTCAAGCGGGGAATCTAAAGAACTAGCTAGTAATGCACAGGCTAAAGCAATTCAAATTGCGCAAGGTGTGGAAGCAGTTCGGACGCAAGTAACACAGCTCGCAGGGTCTTGGGCAGTCCGTAACCTAAACAGTAACGGTGATGTACTCAACTCTATCAATGTACTCGCTGACGGTACGAACCGAATAGATGGACGGTTAACACATATCACAGGCCAGACTGTTATTGACGAAGCCGTGATCGACGGTGCAGCTATCAAGTCGTTGTCTGCTAGCAAGTTATCTGGTGGTGAAGCTGATTTTAAAGATATTAAAGTTATCAATTTCGACGCTAGAAATGTAACTTCTGGAACGTTCAAAGGTATCGATGTAAAAGGGTCTGTTTTCTCTTCTCTTGATAATTCGTTTTACATTGATACAAATAAAAAAGAGTTTTATTTAAACGATCAGTCTCTTTTTACATTTTATAACAGAGATAAAAAAATGTACTCTTTTTTGGGAACGGGAAATCGTTTGGGAGGTGACGATGGAGGAGGTTTGATAATAGGCGTTAATTGTGACGATACAGAAATGTATAAAATGCATGGTCCGTCAAATGGTCGTGATTTATGGAGTGCTTCTTTCCACACAGCAACTACCTTAGCACTTGGGGCAGATAAAGTGAGAAAAACTGGTACGATTTTAGCCCAAGCACCAACCGGAATTGAACTTTCCGTAAAACCAAACGGAGTAGCGTATTCAAACACATACCTTGAAATTGGTAACACAACAGGCAACTTTTTTGAAAATAAAATAATTGCAACCTCTAATAAAATCGCGCTTACAGCAAACGACGAACTAAAGTTATTTTCCAGTGGCAAAATTACTATTTTAGGCGGTGGGGGTTCGTCACTAGTGACTGGAGCAATTACAGGCACGAGCGTAAACGCTCAAACTTTCACGGGGACAACTGGGAATTTTCAATCTTTAAGCACCGGATCGCTTATAATCGATCGAAAAAATCTTGTCGCTTATTTTAACGCTTTAGTGGATTTTGTCGTCGCAGTTGCTCAACACGCCGGCTGGAAAAATATCGGCAATTATAAGATTTAGAAAGGCAACAAATGAACACAGTAGATAAAATCGTAAACGAGATCTCGCAGAAACTCGCAAACTCAATTGTAGAAGCCACGAATTACAAGGTCTTATACGAAGAAACAGACGAAGAAAACAAACGCGTAAACGAGCTACTAGCTAAGTTTAACGACGTTTTGGATAGTGACAAAGATCTTAAAGATCTTTTTGATGAAGCAGCACAGAAATTAGAAAAGGAATAAATTTTTATGGAATTTAAAATCATTAACAAATACTTGCAAGAAGAAGGTCGTACCTTCGTTTCAATCCGTTCGGCGAACCATTATACAGCCTTTGAGCGTGTCTTGATTGGTGATCGTACCAACGAATCAGATGAAGTGCTGATCCAGGCCGTACTTGGTCAAGTAGCGACTGAGCTAAACCCAGCCGAGGGCGTTAAGAAGTTGCAAGAGGACTTGCATAATCAAGCTGAAAACTATGAGCAAAAACTTGCCGAAAAAGACACTAAGATCGCAGAAGTTAAGGCCGTAGCAGATTGGGCGGTATTGGCTCGTGTGACTGATACGGACAATCCTTTAGATCCTACGTTATTCAAACGTGGCCTTGAATTGGTCGAGCTTGGTAAAACTGGCAAAACTTACCAACCGCAAGAAATTTTTGCTCTCGAAGATCCTAACCACATCGAGAAATTTAGCGAAGGTAAGCGCGTGATGGTACAAGTCACTGAGCCATTTACTTACCAAGGGGAAACGTTAGAACAACTCGAACCATTGTACCAAAATGGTAAGATTGGCCTCTGGAAATGGACTGAGCCAAAAACAGACGAGCCAAAACCGGCAGGAGAGCTTGAAACTCAACCCGTTCAGTAAGCTAGTTGTTAAATAGGGGGTGATGAAATTGGACCTATTAACACTGGTTGACAAATTGACTCCCGTTTTAGTCGTGATTATTCCAAGTTACTTTTCTTTTAAGAGTACAAAAACCACTAAAGATGCTGACAAACGTCTTGAGGGTCTATCGAATAAGATAGACACCCTCGAGAAGTCAGTCTCAAGCGTGGAAGAAATCGGGAAAGATAACCAACGGAATTTAACGATTATCGGGAAAGGTTTACAACGGCTTCAACGTTTTCGATTGCAGGAAAATCTGAAGAACGCGCTCAAGCGTGGACACACAAACCAGCACGAATTGGAAGAGTTGTCGAAACTATATGAGAGTTACGTTGAGTTAGGTGGCAACGGAGCTATCAAAGTGCTTTTCGAGCGCTTTTTGGAATTAGAAATAAAAGAGGATAAATAGAATGGATCAAATTACAAGCATTATTACATCATCGGCAATGAGTATTTTAGTTGTATTAACTGGGATCGTGGTACAAGCGATCAAGAAATACTTACTAATGCGCGGTGGTAAGAAAGCAATCGAGATCGTGGAGATCTTGGCAAAGAACGCAGTCAACGCTACAGAGCAAGTCGCGAATAAATTGGATATCCACGGGAAAGACAAACTCGAGCACGCTAAAACGAGCTTGATCGAAGGCCTTGAGGCTCAAAATATCCACTTGACGAATCAGGAACTCAATACTTTTATCGAAGCAGCGGTCAAACGCGCTAACGAAGAATGGAAGAAATAGAGAGGTCGAACATGAGTGTACAACAATCTATTGTTAACGGTTTTACTAGTCGTCGTGGACTAATTACTTATTCAATGCTGGGAAGCCGTAACGGTTCAGACGGAACCGGGGACTGTTCGGGTATCATGTCGCAAGTTTTAAAGGAAGCCGGAATCAATATCATCGGCTTACCGTCAACTGTCACACTCGGCCAGCAACTAGCTAATAATGGCTTTTACCGTGTAAGTATCAATCAGGATTGGGACGCTCAAATGGGCGATATCGTCCTTATGAGCTGGGGCGCTGATATGTCAACTTCTGGCGGTGCTGGTGGTCACGTCGGAGTCATGATCGATGATACATACTTTATCTCTTGCGACTATTCGACTCAAGGCGCAACTGGACAAGCGATCAATACTTACCCTTGGAACGATTATTATGGCTGGAATAAGCCTAATTATATCGAGGTTTGGCGATACGCTGACACAGCACCACAGACGGACAATCGAGCGAACACAGCCGTACAACCGCAAGAGAAAGCATACTACCAAGCGAACGAGGTTAAGTATATTCACGGGATCTGGCAGATCAAATGTGACTATCTCGCGCCGGTTGGGTTCGACTGGGTTAACTAATTTTCGGCTCAGTATAAACTAAGTGAACGCAAACAAAGCGGTGTCATGTAAAAACATGGCTAACGGTGGACGCCCAGAACGGGCAATACCGTGCCGAGTCTGGTATAATAGTATCAGAAAGGTGTAACGACTATCCCTTTAGGGAGTACGCTCGCTATTTGTACGCGAGTGGAAGCACTTAGACTTTAGAAAGATGGTGTCATAAGATGAGTAAAACCAAACAAGGCATTTGTGCCAACTGTCATACAGCATTTGAACTTTCAAGAAAACAGTTTACTAAAGTAAAACAAGGAAAATCTGTTTTCTGCTCAGATGTATGTTCACTTGAAAAACACGGAAAAACAAAGATCACTATAACAGATATTCCTTGCTGTAGATGTGGCAAGAAATTCACTCCTACATATCATCAATACAAACGATACAAGTATAATGATTATGTTTCTAATTCGTTCTGTTCGAATGAATGCAGATGAAAAAAAGAATATCCTTACAAGTATCATGAAGATTATGTTAGTGTTTTTGTGGACGAAAAAGAAATTTTACTTGATGTTGATGTTTTTGAAAAATATAGTAAAACCCTATATGTTCAAAAAGATAAAAGAAATAATTACTATTCTGTTTATGTGTACGAAGAAGGTAAAAAGAGACTTTCAAGGCTGATTATGTCTGTTACAGACAAAAACAAAAGCATTGACCACATAAATGGCAATACCTTAGATAATAGAAGAAGTAATTTAAGAGTTGTAAGTCATCAAGAAAACATGATGAACAAAACAACTTATAAAAATAACACTTCTAAAATCAAAGGTGTCCACTTAAACAAAAAAGGTTTGTGGGTTGCTAGAATCCAAGTCGGCAAACAAAGGATTTTTCTAGGTTCGTCTAAAGATAAATCAGTAGCCGAAAAATTAAGGATTGAAGCAGAAAAGAAGTATTTTGGTAAGTATGACAGAAAATATCTAAAGTAAGATATAGTCTAATCCCACTAGGAATAGTGGGTAGTAATGAGAAAACGGTATTCCTGTTTCGATGGTTAACTGGGTCGATAAGGACGGTAATAACTTGCCAGACGGAGCAGATCGAGACTTTAAAGCGGGCATGTTCTTCTCGTTCGAACTCGACGAAGCTCATATCACGGACAAGTGCACGGGTGGCTATTATGGTGGCTACTACTGGCGCTTGTTTGAATTTGGACAGTTCGGCCCTATCTGGCTGTCTTGCTGGGATAAGGACGATCTAGTGAACTACTACGAATAATAAAACGTAAGCCCAAAAACTTATAATCTTTTTTCTTCCCCTCCTTTTTGGAGGGGTTTTTTGTGTTTATAACGGCAATTTCTAAGATTGTCTATTTAAACGGCAACAAAAAAAGCCCTCGGGCTCGTTCTCTCAATTATGCGGGCAATGAATACGATTTTGAATACGACTTTTTTCAATTATTGAAAAATGACGAAAACGATATTTTTCTAAAATACGTGATTTTTAAACGTCTGAGAACATATGGCACAATGATGGAAACAGTTTTTGAAATATGCTAAAATAGTACCATTGGAGGATTAATCGAAATGGTAAAACAACGAAATGAAATTGATGAAAAATACCAATGGGATTTGTCGACAATTTTTGCGACAGATCAAGCTTGGGAAGAAGAAGCAGCTAGCTTAGCTGCAGATATTAAAGCAGCAAGCCACTATGCTGGTCATTTGTTGGATTCAGCGCAAACTCTGTTGGATACAACCAATGCATATTTGGAATTGAGCCGTCGTTTAGAAAAGGTCTACGTCTATGCTCATATGAAAAATGACCAAGATACACGAGTGGCTAAATACCAAGAGTACCAATCAAAAGGGATGTCTCTTTATAGCTTGTTAGGCGAAACCTTTGCCTTCTATGAGCCTGAATTCATGGCCATTACGGATGAGCAGTACAAGGCCTTTGTGAGTGAGGTCCCAGCCTTGGAACAATATGGTCATTATTTTGATCGTTTGCTAGAGAAAAAAGAACATGTCTTGTCTCAAAAAGAAGAGGAATTACTTGCAGGAGCTGGTGAGATCTTTGCGGCAGGTGGTGAAACTTTTGAAATCTTGGACAATGCAGATATTGTTTTCCCAACTGTGCATGATGACAAGGGCGAAGAGGTTCAATTAACCCATGGAAACTATATTTCTTTGGTAGAATCAAAAGATCGTGCCGTTCGTAAAGAAGCTTACGAAGGCCTCTACAAGGTTTATGAACAGTACCAACATACCTATGCTAAAACCTTGCAAACCAATGTGAAAGTTCACAACTTTAATGCCAAAGTTCGCAAATTCTCATCTGCCCGTGAAGCGGCCCTTTCTGAAAACTTTGTACCAGAAAGTGTTTATGATAGCTTGGTAGCAGCTGTGAACAAACATTTGCCACTCTTGCAACGTTATGTGCAATTGCGTTCAAAAATTCTTGGAATCTCAGACTTGAAGATGTACGATATGTATACGCCATTATCCGATACAGACTACAAGTTTACCTATGAAGAATCATTGGCCAAAGCAGAAGAAGTCTTGGCTGTTTTGGGTGAGGACTATCTTTCTCGTGTGAAACGTGCCTTTAGCGAACGGTGGATCGATGTGCATGTCAACCAAGGAAAACGCTCAGGTGCCTATTCAGGTGGTTCTTATGATACCAATGCCTTCATGTTGTTGAACTGGCAAGATACATTGGATAATCTCTTCACCTTGGTGCATGAAACTGGTCACAGTATGCATTCTAGCTATACCCGTGAAACCCAGCCTTATGTCTATGGGGACTATTCTATCTTCCTTGCTGAAATTGCCTCAACAACCAATGAAAATATCCTGACCGAACGTCTGTTAGAAGAAGTAGAAGACGATGCAACTCGCTTTGCTATTTTGAATCACTTCTTGGATGGCTTCCGTGGAACCGTCTTCCGTCAAACCCAGTTTGCCGAATTTGAGCATGCTATTCATAAAGCAGACCAAGAAGGTACGGTATTGACTAGTGAGTTCTTGAATAACCTCTATGCAGAACTCAATGAGAAATACTACGGTCTTTCAAAAGATGACAACCCTGAAATCCAATATGAATGGGCTCGGATTCCTCACTTCTACTATAACTACTACGTTTTCCAATATTCAACAGGTTTTGCAGCAGCTTCAGCCTTAGCTGAAAAGATTGTTCATGGAACACAAGAAGATCGTGATAAATATATCGACTACTTGAAGGCTGGAAATTCTGATTATCCACTCAATGTCATCCGCAAAGCAGGTGTGGATATGGAAAAAGAAGACTACTTGGACGCAGCCTTTGCGGTCTTTGAACGTCGGTTGAATGAATTTGAAGCCCTAGTAGAAAAATTAGGACTCGCATAAGATGGTAGAGTCTTATAGTAAAAATGCCAACCACAATATGCGCCGGCCAGTGGTTAAAGATGAGATCGTTGACTTTATGCGCACGCGTCAAAAACCGGTAGCAGGTGCCTTGGAGGAGTTAGAAGCATTCGCCCGCAAGGAAAATATTCCGATTATTCCGCATGAAACGGTAGCTTACTTTAGACTACTCCTGCAAGCCCTACAACCAAAGAAAATCCTTGAAATTGGGACAGCAATTGGGTTTTCAGCGCTCTTAATGGCTGAAAATGCTCCCGATGCACAAATTACTACTATTGATCGGAATGAAGAGATGATTGGCTTTGCCAAGGAAAATCTGGCTAAATACGATCAGCGAAAACAAATCACCTTGCTTGAAGGAGATGCGGTAGATGTCTTGCAGGATTTGACAGAGACCTATGACTTTGTCTTCATGGATTCTGCTAAGTCTAAGTACATCGTCTTTTTACCACGAATTCTCGAACTCTTAGAAGTTGGGGGAGTCGTGGTATTGGATGATATTTTCCAAGGAGGAGATGTTGCTAAGGACATCATGGAAGTGCGTCGTGGGCAACGAACCATTTACCGGGGGCTTCAGAACCTCTTTAACGCGACTCTCAACCATCCAGATTTGACCGCTAGTTTGGTGCCACTTGGAGATGGTATTTTGATGATTCGGAAAAATGCAGAGACGGTAACCTTGCCAGATCCTAGCTCTTTTTAGGTAAATTTAAGGTATTCTCTCTAATTTGTGGTAAAATAGAAGAAGTTTAAAAAGGAACGGAGAATAATTTTCATGAAGAAAAAACTTGTAGCGGGTGCTGTGACCTTGCTATCAGTCGTAACACTAGCAGCGTGTGCCAATGGCACAAACAAAGATATCGTGACCATGAAAGGGGACACGATTACAGTTTCTGATTTCTATAATGAAATCAAAACCAACCAAGGTGCTCAACAAGTTCTTTTCCAAATGACCATCAATAAAGTCTTTGAAAAAGAATATGGATCAAAAGTTTCTGATAAAGAAGTCGATAAAGAATTGGCTAAACAAAAGAAACAATTAGGTAACCAATTCAATGCATACTTGGCGCAACAAGGCTTGACGGAAGAAACAGCGAAGAAACAAATCCGTAGCAATATGTTGTTGGAATATGCAGTCAACCAAGCTGCTAAGAAAGATATCAAAGAGTCTGACTACAAGGCGGCTTTTGAATCTTACACACCAGAAGTAACAGCACAAATTATCAAGTTAGATTCAGAAGATAAAGCAAAAGAAGTGTTGGAAGCTGCTAAAGCGGAAGGTGCAGACTTTGCCCAAATCGCCAAAGACAATTCAACAGATACTGCTACAAAAGACAAAGGTGGCGAAGTCAAGTTCGATTCAGGAACAGCAGATATTCCATCTCAAGTCAAAGAAGCTGCCTTTAAGTTGGATGAAAACGGCATTTCAGATGTGATCACAGTTTCAGCAGGTCAAAACTATTCTGCTAGCTACTATATTGTCAAGTTGAATAAGAAGACAGAAAAAGGTTCTGACTGGAAGAAATACGAAAAACGTTTGAAAGAGATCATTGTTGACGGTCGTAAGCAAGATACCAATTTCATCCGTAGCGTTATTGCAAAAGCGATGACCAATGCCAATATCAAGGTCAAAGATGATGCTTTCAAATCAACATTTAACCAATATTTGCAAAATATCGGTGTTGAAACAAGTGATAGCAGCTCATCATCTAAAAAATAGTTGACGGTTCCATTTGGAACTTGTATAATGAAATAGTTGAGAATAAATCATTGTTACTCGGAATCAGAGAAGTGGCGGGGGTGCGAGCCATGGAAGAGAAATGATTTTGCTACTCGGCTGAGACAATTGCATATAAAATGAAGAATGACAAGTTCATTGAATGAAGGTGGTACCGCGGTTTTTCGCCCTTCGTTTAGTGGCTTGTCTTTTGTTTATGGGCAGTTGTCTGGAGCTTTTTAAAGGAGATCAAAAGATGCGAACCTATCAAGTGAAACAAAAATTTCGATTGGGTGGCGAGCGGTTCGATATCAAAGATGAGTTGGGAAATGTTGAGTACCAGGTTGAGGGATCTTTTCTTAAGATTCCCAAGACTTTTACCATCTATGATAAGAATGGACAAGAAGTGAGCCACATTACTAAAAAAACAATCAGCTTTCTTCCCAAGTTTGTGGTTGAGTTGAAGGATGGGGACCGCTTTTTTATCCATAAAAAGCTGACGCTCTTCAGGGATAAATACGATATCGAAGATTTAGGACTGCGGGTACAAGGAAATATCTGGGACCTAGAATTCAAATTGTTTGATGATCGGGATCAAATCGTCGCTGAGATTAGCAAGGAACTCTTTCATCTAACCTCTACCTACCAAGTATCGGTGTATGAGGATGAATACGCTGATTTAGTCATCTCACTTTGTGTCGCCATCGATTATGTCGAAATGTTAGAAGCTAGCGCAAATTAATCTTAAAGAAATTAGGAGACAAATATGAAAAAATTATCTAGTGCACAAGTCCGCCAAATGTGGCTTGATTTCTGGGCAAGCAAAGGCCACTCAGTAGAACCATCTGTTAGCTTGGTTCCAGTAAACGATCCAACACTTTTGTGGATCAACTCAGGGGTTGCCACTCTTAAGAAATACTTCGATGGAACCATCAAACCTGAAAACCCGCGGATTACTAATGCTCAAAAAGCCATCCGTACCAATGATATCGAAAACGTAGGGAAGACTGCTCGTCACCATACCATGTTTGAAATGTTGGGGAACTTCTCTATTGGAGATTACTTCCGTGATGAAGCCATTACGTGGGCTTATGAGCTTTTGACAAGTCCTGAATGGTTTGATTTCCCTAAAGACAAACTTTACATGACCTATTACCCTGATGACAAGGATTCATACAACCGTTGGATCGCTGTTGGGGTGGATCCAAGTCACTTGATCCCAATCGAAGACAACTTTTGGGAAATCGGTGCAGGGCCTTCTGGACCAGATACAGAAATCTTCTTTGACCGTGGAGAAGCTTTTGACCCAGAAAACATCGGCCTTCGTCTGCTTGCAGAAGATATCGAAAACGACCGTTACATCGAAATCTGGAACATTGTCTTGTCACAATTTAACGCTGACCCAGCAGTTCCTCGTAGCGAATACAAGGAATTGCCACACAAGAACATTGATACGGGCGCAGGTTTGGAACGTTTGGTAGCCGTTATCCAAGGGGCCAAGACCAACTTTGAAACAGACCTCTTCATGCCAATCATCCGTGAAGTGGAAAAGATGTCTGGTAAAACCTATGATCCAGATGGCGATAACATGAGCTTCAAGGTGATTGCTGACCACATCCGTTCGCTTTCATTTGCGATTGGAGATGGGGCTCTTCCAGGTAATGAAGGACGCGGTTACGTTCTTCGTCGTCTCCTCCGTCGTGCTTCCATGCATGGTCAAAAATTGGGGATTGAAGGAACCTTCTTGTATAAATTGGTTCCAACCGTTGGGAAGATCATGGAAAGCTACTACCCAGAAGTACTTGAAAAACAAGACTTCATCGAAAAAATCATCAAGAGTGAAGAAGAATCATTTGCTCGTACCTTGAACTCTGGTCAACACTTTGCCCAAACCATCGTTGAAGACTTGAAAGCCAAAGGTCAAACAGTCATTGCTGGTCAAGATGTCTTTAAACTTTATGATACATACGGATTCCCAGTAGAATTGACAGAAGAAATCGCTGAAGAAGCTGGAATGACAGTCGATCGTGAAGGCTTTGAAGCAGCCATGAAGGAACAACAAGAGCGTGCGCGTGCATCTGCTGTTAAAGGCGGATCTATGGGGATGCAAAATGAAACCCTTCAAAACATCACTGTGGAAAGTATCTTCAACTACAATGCTAGCCAATTGCCTTCTAAGTTGGTGGCTATCGTAGCTGACAATGCAGAAGTAGAAGCTGTATCTGAAGGGACTGCATCACTGATCTTTGCAGAAACTCCATTCTATGCTGAAATGGGTGGACAAGTTGCTGACCACGGTCAAATCTTGGATGCTGCAGGAAATGTCGTAGCGACTGTAACAGATGTACAAAAGGCACCAAATGGCCAAGCCCTCCATACCGTTGAAGTTCTTGCGCCACTTGCTTTGAACCAAGAATACACTTTGACTATCGATAGCAATCGTCGTCACCGTGTTATGAAGAACCACACAGCCACTCACTTGCTCCATGCAGCTCTTCATAATATCCTTGGCCACCATGCTACTCAAGCAGGATCACTTAATGAAGTAGAATTCCTTCGTTTTGACTTCACTCACTTCCAAGCTGTGACTCCTGAAGAGTTGCGCGCTATTGAGCAACAAGTCAATGAAAAGATTTGGGAAGCCATCGCAGTGGAAACTGTTGAGACAGACATTGATACTGCTAAAGAAATGGGAGCTATGGCCCTCTTTGGTGAAAAATACGGTAAAGAAGTCCGTGTTGTCACTATCGGGGACTACTCAGTGGAACTGTGTGGTGGTACTCACGTAGGTAATACATCTGAAATTGGTCTCTTCAAGATTGTCAAAGAAGAGGGGATCGGATCAGGAACTCGTCGTATCTTGGCAGTGACTGGTAAGGAAGCCTTTGAAGCTTATCGTGAACAAGAAGATACTCTGAAAGCAGTCGCAGCAACCTTGAAAGCACCTCAACTCAAGGAAGTCCCTCATAAGGTGGAAGGTCTTCAAGAGCAACTCCGTCAATTGCAAAAAGAAAATGCTGAATTGAAGGAAAAAGCGGCAGCAGCGGCGGCTGGTGATGTCTTCAAGAATGTTCAAGAAGCAAACGGACATCGTTACATTGCTAGCCAAGTTTCTGTATCAGATGCAGGTGCCCTTCGTACCTTTGCGGATAACTGGAAACAAAAAGATTACTCTGACGTCCTTGTTCTTGTCGCAGTAATCGGTGACAAGGTCAACCTTCTCGTAGCTAGCAAGTCTAAAGACATCCACTCAGGTAACTTGGTTAAAGAATTGGCTCCAATCGTCGATGGACGTGGTGGTGGAAAACCAGACATGGCCATGGCAGGAGGAAGTAACCAAGCGAAAATCCAAGAATTGTTGGATGCCGTAGCAGGTAAATTGTAATAATGGAGAGGTTGGATGTTTGTCCAACCTCTTTTTTCAAAAAAGAAGCAGATCCAATTAGAAAAAGATTGCAGCAAAAAAAACTTTCCGTCTGGAAAGGTTTTTCTTCTTATAAACCGTAGTTATAATCGTCATCCTGCATGGCTTCTACTTCACCGAGAAGGTAACCATTTCCGACTTGAGAGAAGAAGTCGTGGTTAGAGGTACCGGTTGAGATTCCGTTCATGACGATTGGGTTAACGTCATCTGCTGAGTCTGGGAAGAGCGGATCTTGTCCCAAGTTCATGAGGGCTTTATTAGCATTGTAGCGAAGGAAGGTCTTGACTTCCTCAGTCCAGCCCACACCATCATAGAGGCTCTCTGTGTAACCTTCTTCATTCTCATAGAGGGTGTAGAGCAGATCATACATCCACTCTTTGAGTTTTTCTTGTTCTTCTTCTGGTAATTCGTTAAATCCAAGTTGGAACTTGTAGCCGATATAGGTTCCGTGAACTGATTCGTCACGAATGATCAACTTGATGATTTCAGCTACGTTGGCCAATTTGTTGTTTCCAAGATAGTAGAGAGGTGTGAAGAAACCAGAGTAGAAGAGGAAGGTTTCAAGGAAAACGCTGGCGACTTTCTTTTCAAGGGGAGTCCCATTGAGGTAGATTTCGTTGATGATTTCTGCCTTCTTTTGAAGGAAAGGATTGGTGTTGGTCCATTCGAAAATCTCTTCGATTTCTGACTTGGTATTCAAAGTAGAAAAGATAGAAGAGTAAGACTTAGCATGGACAGATTCCATAAATTGGATGTTGTTAAAGACAGCTTCTTCGTGTGGAGTACGAATATCCGCACGAAGAGCTTGAACACCTGTTTCAGATTGCATGGTATCTAGAAGGGTTAATCCCCCAAAGACTTTACCAACTAGGTCTTTTTCTTTATTAGACAACTTTCTCCAGTCATCCAAGTCGTTTGACAAAGGGATACGCGTATCCAACCAGAATTGCTCTGTCAGTTTTTCCCAGGTCGATTTATCGATGACATCTTCGATCGCATTCCAGTTAATGGCTTTGTAGTAAGTTTCCATTTTGTAAAATTTCTCCTATATATTTTGTCAATGCAAATGATTTTTAATGATATTTGCGTAATGATATAAATTTCTCTTTTGTAGTTCTTTTAGAAAAACTTCTAATGGTGGAATATTACTCATATATGGAGAACTATCTGGTCCAGTGTAGAGACCACCACCTGGTCCAGTGTAGAGACCGCCACCTGGTCCGGTGTATCTATTTCTAACCCACATTAATCCAGTCCTTTCAAATTATGCTTAAATCACACAGCTTTCACATTGGTTGGCGCCAACTTCTCCACCATCATCGGTAAAGGTACGGACGTAGTAGATAGACTTGATTCCCTTGTTAAAGGCGTAGTTGCGAAGGATAGACAAGTCACGAGTGGTTTGTTTGTTTTCAGTTTTCCATTCGTAAAGCCCTTTTGGAATGTCACTGCGCATAAAGAGAGTCAGTGAAAGTCCTTGGTCTACGTGCTCAGTTGCGGCAGCATAGACATCGATGACTTTTCGCATATCCATGTCGTAGGCAGAAGTGTAGTAAGGAATCGTTTCCGTTGACAATCCTGCTGCAGGGTAGTAGATCTTACCGATTTTCTTCTCTTGACGTTCTTCAATCCGTTGTGTAATTGGGTGGATAGAAGCAGATACGTCATTGATGTAGCTGATAGATCCATTTGGTGCGACAGCTAGGCGGTTTTGGTGGTAAAGACCATCTGCTTGAACTTTAGCACGCAGTTCTGCCCAATCCTCAGCACTTGGGATAAAGATATCTTTAAAGAGTTCTTTGACGCGATCAGATTTTGGTACAAATTCTCCAGTCGTGTACTTATCAAAGTAAGTACCGTTGGCATAATCAGATTTTTCGAAGTTGTGGAAGGTAACACCACGTTCGCGCGCAATGTTATTTGATTCTACGAGAGTCCAGTAGTTCATGAGCATGAAGTAGATGCTAGTGAACTCGACAGACTCAGGTGATCCGTATTCGATCAATTGTTGCGCAAGGTAGCTGTGAAGTCCCATTGCTCCAAGTCCGAACGAATGCGCCAGTTTATTTCCGTGGTCAATAGTTGGAACGGCCACGATATGAGAGCTATCTGTAACGAAGGTCAAAGCACGAACCATGGCACGAATCGAACGACCAAAATCAGGTGAAGTCATCATGTTAACTACGTTGGTTGAACCAAGGTTACATGAGACGTCTGTTCCCATTTGAACAAATTCTTGGGCATCGTTGATCAAGCTTGGTTCTTGAACTTGAAGGATCTCTGAACACAAGTTACTCATGATGATTTTTCCATCAACAGGGTTTGCCCGGTTAGCAGTATCGATGTTGACTACATATGGATAGCCAGATTCTTGTTGCAATTTAGAAATTTCAGTTTCCAAATCACGTGCCTTAATTTTTGTCTTGCGGATGTTTGGATTAGCAACCAACTCATCGTATTTTTCAGTGATGTCGATGTAGTTGAATGGCACTCCGTATTCACGTTCCACAGAGTATGGGCTGAAGAGGTACATTTCTTCATTCTTACGAGCCAACTCGTAGAACTTATCTGGCACGACGACCCCAAGTGAGAGAGTCTTCACCCGAACTTTTTCATCAGCATTTTCTTTCTTAGTTGAAAGGAAGGCGATGATGTCTGGGTGGAAGACGTTGAGGTAAACCACCCCAGCCCCTTGGCGTTGTCCCAATTGGTTAGAGTAAGAGAAGCTATCTTCAAAGAGTTTCATAACTGGAACCACTCCAGAAGCGGCTCCTTCATACCCTTTGATTGGTGCTCCAGCTTCACGAAGGTTGCTGAGAGAAATCCCAACCCCACCACCGATACGAGACAGTTGAAGGGCAGAGTTGATGGAACGTCCGATCGCATTCATATCATCGGTTACTTGGATCAAGAAACATGATACCAATTCCCCACGGCGGGCACGTCCAGCGTTTAAGAAAGAAGGAGTAGCTGGTTGGTAGCGTTGGTGGATAATTTCGTTTGCGATGTCTCGCGCGATAGCTTCATTTCCATCAGCAAAATAGAGAGCATTGAAAAAGACACGGTCTTCCATGCTTTCAAGATAGTATTCTCCATCATTTGTTTTCAAAGCGTATTGGTTATAGAATTTGTAGGCCGCCATGAAGGACTTGAATTGGAAGTTTTGGTCTTTGATAAATTGGGCCAATTCCTCTAAAAATTCAGGACGGTATTTCTCGATAAAAGCTCTCTCAATGTAATTGTGCTCGAGAAGGTACTGAATCTTGTCTGTAATCGAGTCAAAGGCTTTAGTATTTGGTACAACATTTTCTTTAAAGAACGCATCCAAAGCTTCTTTATCTTTATGAAGCATGATTTGGCCGTTTACTGGACGGTTGATTTCATTGTTAAGACGAAAATACGTCACATCTTCAAGAGATTTTAATCCCATAATAATCCTTTTCTAGTTCAAAAAAATGAAGAGGAGAAGTCCTCTCTTTCCAAGTAAAAAGTCTAGTGTTAGGTTGCTAACGCTAGACCCTATTTAAGCAAAATACTGTGTTTATTATGAAAGTTTCTTCAACTTAGCTGGTTGAAAACCAGAAAATACTTCATCCGGTGTTTGAATAACTGGAGCAGCATTGAAGCCAAGGTTCTTAACATGCTCTACAAATTCTGGCTGTTCATCTAAGTTAATTTCGCGGTATTCCACGTGATTGCTATCGAGGAATCGCTTGGTCATTTTGCACTGAACACAATTATTTTTTGAATAAATGGTTACCATTTCTTTTCCGTTCTCCTATCGAAATATAAATCTGTAAACAGTATAAACAAAATCCAGCAACTTGTCAACAAAATAAAACTAAATATTGTGCAAAGATATGAAATGGGGTTTTCAAAGCACAATATATTGTGGTGAGTGAAAAGTGTGAAAATCGAAGAAATGGGATAGGAATAGGCTTTAAAGCATCTTTAATTAGTTATAATTTTTTGGTGAATCAATATCCTGTGGTTCAAGAGCTTCTTTTCATTGAAAGCGGAGGAAAATGTTACTTATAATATAGTAGAAAATTGAAAAGATATTTTCTCTGTTCTTCAGGTGCTTCTTAAAATGTATCTAAATTGGGATTTTTCGCAGTCTTTTTCTGTAAGTCAGTGATAAAAATCTTGAAAAAAATTTCAAAAGATGATATAATACCAAATTGTAAGGGTTATCAAAAGGTAACTCAAAAACTATTTTTAAAAAGGAGAGTCAAACTATGGCTTCTAAAGATTTCCACATCGTGGCAGAAACAGGTATCCACGCACGTCCAGCAACTTTGTTGGTTCAAACTGCTAGCAAATTTGCTTCAGATATTACTCTTGAATACAAAGGTAAATCAGTTAACTTGAAATCAATCATGGGTGTTATGAGCCTTGGTGTTGGTCAAGGAGCAGACGTTGTAATCTCTGCAGAAGGTGCTGACGCTGATGATGCTATCGCAGCTATCTCAGAAACAATGACTAAAGAAGGATTGGCTTAAAAATATGACAAAAATGCTAAAAGGAATTGCAGCATCTGACGGTGTTGCCGTTGCTAAGGCATATTTGCTCATTCAACCAGACTTATCATTTGAGACTGTTTCAGTCGAAGATACAAGTGCAGAAGAAGCTCGTTTGGATGCAGCTCTTGAAGCTTCACAAAACGAGCTTTCTCTTATTCGGGAGAATGCAGTAGCAAGCCTTGGTGAAGAAGCAGCGCAAGTTTTTGATGCGCATATGATGGTTCTTGCTGACCCTGAAATGATTGGTCAGATCAAAGAAACAATTCGTACGAAAAAAATCAATGCAGAAGCTGGCTTGAAAGAAGTCACTGACATGTTCATTGCGATCTTTGAAGGAATGGAAGACAATCCTTACATGCAAGAACGTGCAGCAGATATTCGTGACGTTACCAAACGTGTCCTTGCCAACTTGCTTGGTAAAAAATTGCCAAACCCTGCTTCTATCAATGAAGAAGCAATCGTGGTTGCGCATGACTTGACTCCATCTGATACAGCACAGTTGAACAAAAAGTATGTAAAAGCTTTTGTTACAAATATTGGTGGACGTACAAGTCACTCAGCTATCATGGCTCGTACACTTGAAATCGCAGCTGTTCTTGGTACAAATAACATTACAGAACTTGTCAAAGATGGTGATGTTTTGGCTGTTTCAGGGATCACTGGTGAAGTGGTGATCAACCCTACTGAAGAACAAATTGCAGCCTTCAAAGCAGCTGGTGAAGCTTATGCGAAACAAAAAGCTGAATGGGCTCTCCTTAAAGATGCGAAAACAGTGACTGCTGATGGAAAACACTTCGAGTTGGCTGCCAACATCGGTACACCTAAAGACGTTGAAGGTGTAAACGATAATGGTGCAGAAGCTGTTGGTCTTTACCGTACAGAATTCTTGTACATGGATTCTCAAGACTTCCCTACAGAAGATGACCAATACGAAGCCTACAAAGCAGTTCTTGAAGGAATGAATGGTAAACCTGTTGTCGTTCGTACAATGGATATTGGTGGGGATAAAGAACTTCCTTATTTCGATCTTCCTAAAGAAATGAACCCATTCTTAGGTTTCCGTGCTTTGCGTATTTCTATCTCTGAAACTGGTAACCAAATGTTCCGTACACAATTGCGTGCCTTGCTTCGTGCATCTGTTCACGGTAAATTGCGGATCATGTTCCCAATGGTTGCTTTGTTGACTGAGTTCCGTACAGCTAAAGGTATTCTTGAAGAAGAAAAAGCTAAATTGCTTGCGGAAGGTGTTGCTGTTGCAGACGATATCCAAGTAGGGATCATGATTGAAATCCCAGCTGCAGCTATGCTTGCGGATCAATTTGCTAAAGAAGTTGATTTCTTCTCAATTGGTACAAACGACTTGATCCAATACACAATGGCTGCTGACCGTATGAACGAACAAGTTTCATACCTTTACCAACCATATAACCCATCAATCCTTCGTTTGATCAACAACGTGATCAAAGCGGCTCACGCTGAAGGCAAATGGGCAGGTATGTGTGGTGAAATGGCCGGTGACCAAACTGCTGTTCCACTTCTTGTCGGAATGGGCTTGGATGAGTTCTCTATGTCAGCGACATCTGTCCTTCGTACACGTAGCTTGATGAAGAAACTCGACACAGCTAAAATGCAAGAATACGCTAACCGTGCTCTTACTGAATGTTCAACAATGGAAGAAGTTCTTGAACTTTCAAAAGAATACGTGAACGTAGACTAAGAATTCAACAAGACTAAGACAAATCTGTCTTAGTCTTTTTTTACATTGTTCATAAAAATGTTCATTTTATTCGTAATAAACTAGTTAGTAATAAAAATAGTGATTTAAATGTTCGGTTTTTTGTTTAATTTTCCTCGTATATATAGTATAATCGTAAGTAAGATTGGGAGGAAAGCGAAGGAATGAAGTAAAAGGTTCGGGAAAGAAAATGGAAAAACTTTTCCTGATAATTTTACATGATTTTACAGGAATCAACTTGAAAATTAAGTGATTTTATAGTAAAATAAAAACAATTAGAAAACGCTTTCAAAAAATAAAGAGGTGAGTATATGGATAGAAGCACAGACTTATGGACATTTGGAAGAGGGGATAATTTCCGTCTTCAAGAGTACTTAGGAGCTCACAAGGAAACAAGAGGAGAACAAGAAGGTTTTACCTTCCGTGTTTGGGCTCCCAATGCTCAGGCTGTGGATCTGATTGGTGATTTCACTGATTGGGAAGACCGTAAAATTCCAATGGTTCGTAATGAAGGAGGCGTCTGGGAAGTCTTCTGTTCGGATGCAAAAGAGGGAGATATCTACAAATATTTGGTGACACGAAATAATGGTCATCAGGTTCAAAAAATTGATCCTCTAGCGTTATGGATGGAAAAACGACCCAATACAGGGTCTATCATTAAGACCATTCCGGAAAAGAACTGGAAAGACGGTCTTTGGAGAGCACGCCGTAAAAAACTTGGTTTTAAGGAACGACCTGTTAATATCTATGAGGTTCACGCAGGATCTTGGAAACGAAATGATGATTATAGTTCCTATACTTTCAAACAACTAAAAGAAGAACTCATTCCATATCTGGTAGAGATGAACTACACCCACGTAGAATTTATGCCAGTGATGGCCCATCCATTGGGATTGAGCTGGGGTTATCAGCTCATGGGCTATTTTGCCCTCGAGCAGACTTATGGTAGCCCAGAAGAGTTTCAAGACTTCGTGGAAGAATGTCACCTCAACAATATCGGAGTGATTGTGGATTGGGTACCTGGCCATTTCATTATCAATGATGATGCCTTGGCTTATTATGATGGAACACCAACTTTTGAGTATCAGGATGAACATCGGGCCCATAACTATGGTTGGGGGGCTTTGAACTTCGATTTAGGAAAAAATCAAGTACAGTCATTCTTGATTTCTAGTTTGAAGTTTTGGATTGACACCTATCATTTAGATGGAATTCGGGTTGATGCCGTGAGCAATATGCTCTATCTCGATTATGATAGTGGTCCATGGACACCAAATATTGATGGGGGAAACCTCAACTATGAAGGGGTTCATTTCCTCAGACGTTTGAATGCGATTATCAAGAACGAACACCCAGATGTTATGATGATTGCTGAAGAAAGTTCTGCTGGTCAAAAGATCACAGGCCCAGAAGAAGAAGGTGGTCTAGGCTTTGACTATAAATGGAATATGGGTTGGATGAATGATATTCTCCGATTCTATGAGGAAGACCCGGTCTACAGGAAATTTGACTTTAATCTGGTGACCTTTAGTTACATGTATGCATTTTCTGAGAATTTCTTACTACCATTTTCACATGATGAAGTGGTGCACGGTAAGAAGAGTTTGATGCATAAGATGTGGGGAGATCGTTACAATCAATTTGCTGGACTCCGTAATCTCTTAACCTATCAGATCTGCCATCCAGGTAAGAAATTGCTCTTTATGGGTTCAGAATTTGGTCAATTTTTGGAATGGAAGTCAGAGGAGCAACTGGAATGGGGCAATCTAGAGGATGAAATGAATGCTAAGATGCGTCGTTTCACTTCCCAGCTCAATCATTTCTACAAAGAACACAAAGAATTGTGGGAGATTGATGATAGCTTTGATGGCTTAGAGATTATTGATGCAGATAACCGGGATCAGAGCGTCTTGTCTATGGTCCGGAAGAATCGTAAAGGCGAGCTTCTAGTATGTGTCTTCAATATGGCACCAGTAGAACGTAAGGACTTTACGATTGGTGTGCCTGTATCAGCGGTCTATGAAGAAATTTGGAATACAGAATTAGAAGAATGGGGAGGTGTCTGGAAAGAGCACAATCCGACAGTTCAGTCTCAAGAGGGACTGTGGAAGGATTATGAACAAACCTTGACCTTTACCTTGCCGGCTTTAGGAGCTAGCATTTGGAAGGTAAAACGCAAGGTGCGTAAGACAAAATCTAAAACATCAGATAAGAAATGACGATCGGTTGACTCTATGGGAGTCCAAGCTTTAAAAAGAGGAAGTAGTCAATGAAGAATGAAATGCT
>SKEG01000289.1_pt1 | contig 58610 bp, 48 predicted proteins | sample 4826631 | NCBI WGS metagenome assembly SKEG01 (sample SAMN11008815, study PRJNA524170) | human gut metagenome | biome: Human fecal sample; material: Feces; isolation source: fecal sample from pouch patient p26, p34, p50 | host: Homo sapiens | place: Israel: Tel-Aviv | collected 2016-11-02
AAGATATCCTATAAATAACATTTTAAATAATACTACTGTATCAACAGCTGGTCGACCATTTGTATGACAATACAAATCCCTAGTTAAATCCCTAATGAATGAAAAATCTATATATTTATCAATTTTCCTTAATAAATGGTCTTGTGGGACTAATTCTTCTAACATTACTACTTCTATTTCATTTTGTGCTTCTTTTCTTTCGTTTATCATTAATCAAACCTCTATGTAATAAATTTATATATTTTAAATTATATTCCATATTTGGATAAAAATAAAGAATGCTGACACTTTGTCAACAGTCTGTTAAACCACTTACATTGTAAGTGGTTTTTTTATTAATTCTAATTTTTCTTTTCTTTTTAATTGTTTTATAGCATATTCCCTTTTCATAGCACTTATTTTGTCATCAAATTCTTCAAAATAAACTAATTCAACAGGCAATCTTGCTTTAGTATATTTGGCTCCCTTTCCATTGGAATGAGCTTTTATCCTTTTTTTTAAATCATTTGTCCATCCGGTGTATAAACTATCATCATTACATTTTAATATATATACAAAACTCATTTTTACTTTACCTATTAATAAATTTATTTTTTATAATAACATTATAAACTATATTACATATATTTAAAATTTATAATTAACCAATCAATAATTCCTCATTTATTTTTTTATGTTAATTATTAATAAAGCTCCTAATATCATTCCTAATGCACCAACTATTAATAATATACTCTTTATATTTTGAATAGTTTGCTCCATATTAAATCTTGATATTATCAATGAAAATATTCCAACAAAAAATATTATTAAAATAGCTTAAAACTTCTGATTCTGCTAACTCAGCCATACTTCCTAAATACATAACTGCAACCCTATCAGAAATATGTTTAACCATTGATAAATCATGTGCTATAAATAAATACGTTAATCCTACTTCTTTTTGTAATTTAATTAAAAGATTAGCTACTTGTGCTTGTATTGATACATCTAAAGCTGATATAGGTTCATCACAAAGAATAAATTTAGCTTCTACTGCTAATGCCCTAGCAATTCCTATTCTTTGTCTTTGCCCACCTGAGGATTCATAAACAAATCTATTAGCATGTTCTCTATTTAATCCAACTAAATCATATGCTAAAAATGCATATCCAAATCCATTATCAGGATTTAATATTCTCATAAATGAATCAACATAGTTTTGAGCTACTACCGGCTCACCCTCTGACCACTTAGTTTTTCTTAAATGGAATGTCCATGTAAGTCCATCTTCCGATGTTTCCCAACTTTCTGCTCCTGCTGGTACTAATTTATCCCCACCTCCATCATTTCCAATTTTTACTAACCCTTCTTGAACTGCAGTAAGAATAGATGAACTTTGATTATCAGTACAATCATTAGCATCTAAAGTTGCAACCTCAAAATATATAGTATTTAAAACTTGTTCATCATCTAACTTTTCATTTGATCAATTATTAGATGAACCATTACCTGTTTTACTGCTATTTCCGCATCCAGCTACACTTTATAGCATAGTAGCTGATAGCAATACTGCAAGTATTTTTCTTTTCATAAAAATTTCCCCCTTTTTTATCTTAAAAAATTTATATAATTATCTATAAAGTTTATAGAAATTAACCCCAATTAAATTTAATTTATTACATTTTATTACATTTAATATATTGTTAAATATATCATATTTTTTATTAGGTCAATTATCTGTTTAATATTTTTTAACACTTTCTTCTTAAAAATTATTTTCTATTCATATATTTTAAAGTTTATATTGTTTAAAATATAAATATGTTAGTTAAGAATTAATATATCACCAAAATCCTTATTATAGAATTTCTCACAAAATAGTACATTTATTTTATAAACAAAAATTGCACTGTTTTTAATTAGTTATGTTATAATCTTATGAGAATTAATAGAAAAGGAGCAAATAATATTATGGCATGTAAATTTTTCTTACATAAAGGAAAAAACAAAAAAGCTGAACAAGGCCGTCCTTGGATATACATAGATGAAATAAATGAATATGATGGCGATTATGAAAATGGTGATATCGTTGAAGTTTATAATCATAAAAACTACTTCATAGGTAAGGGATATATAAATGATAGAAGTAAAATAACTATCAGAATAATGACTAGAGATATAAATGAAGAAATTGATGAAGATTTCTTCAAAAGAAGATTTGCTGCAGCATGGGATTATAGAAAAACTGTAATTGATACATCTTCTTGTAGATTTATATTTGGTGAAGCTGATTTCTTACCTGGATTAACAGTAGATAAATTTGAAGATTATTATGTAATTCAAATTTCTACTTTAGGAATGGAGAAATATAGAGACCTAATAGTAAAAATCTTAGTTGAAGAATACGGTGCTAAAGGTGTTTATGAAAGAAGTGACATAAAAACTAGAGAAATTGAAGGATTAGTGCAAACTAAAGGTTTCTTAACAGAACCTTTTGATACTAATGTTGAAATTATTGAAAATGGTGTTAAATACATAGTTGATTTAGAAAATGGTCAAAAAACTGGTTTCTTCCTAGATCAAAAGGAAAATAGAGCTGCTATGCATAGAATATGTAAGGGAAAAGATGTTTTAGATTGCTTTACTCATACTGGTTCATTTGCATTAAATGCTGGAATTGCTGGTGCAAAATCAGTTCTTGGAATAGATGTTTCTCAACATGCCGTTGATTGTGCTACAAGAAATGCAAAATTAAATAACTTACAAGATACTGTTAAATTTGAATGTCATAATGCTTTTAATGTTCTTGGTGATTGGTCAAGAGAAGGAAGACAATATGATGTTGTTATTTTAGATCCACCAGCATTTACTAAATCAAGAAATACAATAAATGCAGCAATTAGAGGATACAAGGAAATTAATCTTAGAGGATTAAAAATGGTTAAGCCAGGTGGTTATTTTGCAACATGTTCATGCTCTCATTACATGAATGAAGAACAATTAAAGAAAACAGTTCTTGAAGCTGCTCATGATGCAAGAAGAACCTTAAGACAAGTTGAAATTAGAACTCAAAGTTCAGATCATCCAATTCTTTGGAATTCAGATGAATCATACTATTTAAAGTTCTTTATATTCCAAGTTGTATAAATTAATTAAAAGTGACGATTTTTATAATTGTCACTTTTAATTATATAAATTTATATTTTTTAATAATCACAGTAAGGTATATCCTTTTCATTATAATTTAAATCATTATAAACATTCTTTAATCTTTCATTATCATTTAAATCTATTTTGTACCACTTATCGTCTATAATCATAATATCATCTTTAATTATAATATTATGGTTAAGTCCAATACCATTAGTTTGAATTAAAAAGTCCCAATTATTTATATCTTGTTTTTCTATTTCTTTCTTAGAAGTATAATTTATAAAATCTATTACTTGTCTTATATCATCTCTTTTATCTATAGTTTTATATTTATTAATGTTATCCATAAACTTAATAATTATCTTATTTATATTATTATAATCTATGAAGCTATCATTTATATTAATGTTGGACTCTAATTGTTCTTCTACACTTTCGTTACTTGAATATTCTCTTATACTTCCAGATTCAGCGTTATTATAACTAACCATACTTGAATTATTATCCATTTCACTACTCATTCTTATTAAATCATTAGTTGTTTCATTATTATTTTTATTGGTTACTAATACGGTTAAACTGATAAATGCAAAGCATGCTGCTGTTATCCATATATTTTTATTGAAATACCATTTTTCTTCTTTTTCTAAATTTTTTTTATCTAAGCTTTCAAGAGTTTCTTCAATTTTATCTTCAAATGATTTTGGTAAAATAAATTTTTCACTTTCCATTTCAACTTTATTGTTTAAATACTCATCAAATTTATCCATGAAACTCCTCCTTTAACATAGTAAATAATCTCTCTTTTGCCCTCGACAATCTTGATTTTACAGTCCCCTCTTTAATTCCAAGTACCTTTGCAATATCCTTATATTTTAAATCTTCAAAGTAAAATAAAATAGTTATTGTTCTTAAATCATCATCTAAGGAATTAATTGCATTATGTAATGTTAAATCCTTATATGTATCATTAACTTTAATTTTAGAAAAATGATCTTTTTCAAAAGCAATTTCTCTTTGTCTCTTTTTATATAAATTATTACTTTCATTTATAACTATTCTTATTAACCATGTTTTAAAGAAATCATCATTTTTTAAAGTTTTTATATTTTTATATGCTTTTAATATTGCTTCACTAACTGCATCTTCTATATCTTCTTCCTTAATTAATATAGACTTAGCTATCCTATATATTGCTACTTTATTTATTCTAATTAAATTACAAAATGCTTCTTTATCACCATATTTTGCTTTTCTTACTTGCATTATCAATTCTTCTTTATCTTGTTCATATGCTGAGACCTTCAAACCATTCTCCCCTTTCTTTAATTAGACAAATCCTCATTTAAACTTGTTCCATATTATAAATTAAAAAATTGCTGTTACAAAATATTGTAACAGCTACTATAAATTATCTAAAATTTTTCCCTTGCCAAATATCATTATCTACAAGTGCTTTATCAATATCATTTAATACTTCCCACTTCTTTAAACTCCACATTGGCCCAATTAAACTTTGTCTTGGAGCATCACCTGTTAATCTATGAACTACCATTTCTTCTGGTATCATAGCTATTCCCTTACATATTAAATCTATGTAATCTTCTTTACTTAAAAGTTGTAATTCTCCACTTTCATATTGTTCTACCATTTTAGTTCCCGTCATTAAGTGTAACAAATGAAATTTAATTCCTTGAGCTCCACTATGAGCAACATAATCTATTGTTTTTAACATATCTTCTTTTGTTTCTCCTGGAAGCCCAAAAATAGTATGTACAACAACTTCTATTCCTCTTTTTTGAAGCTCTTTTAAACTTTTATCAAATACCTCTAAATCATATCCCCTATTAAAATTTCTCCCAGTTTCATCATTGACAGTTTGTAATCCTAATTCTACCCATAAATAAATTTTCTTGTTTAACTCTTCTAAATAATCTAAAACATCTTCATCTAAACAATCTGGCCTAGTTGCTATAGATAATGCAATAACATTTTCTTGAGCTAATGCCTCTTCATATTTTCTTGTTAATTCTTCTACTGGAGCATAAGTATTAGTATAAGCCTGAAAATATGCAATATATTTTCCATCCTTCCACTTCTTTTCCATCATCTTTTTTCTATCTTCAAATTGCTCAGTTATAGATAATATTCTACTTCCTGCAAAATCTCCAGATCCCCTTGCACTACAAAATGTACAACCACCTTTAGATACCTTTCCATCTCTATTCGGACAAGTAAATCCTCCATCTAATGATATTTTATATATCTTTTCTCCAAATTTATTTCTTAGGAAATAATTTAAACTATGATATCTTTTTTCATTCCATTTTTTCATTATTTTTTCTCCTTATAACTTATATTAATCTTTATAATTAATATAACTTAAAATAGAGGTAATGCAATATAGCATTAACCCCTTTTATTTTTTATTATAAAATACTTATTATCCAATTACAATTTAATCATTTCTTCATTAGTCAAATCTAAACTATACTTTCCTGTCATTTCATCTATAGATTGATCTGATTTAAATACATCAAAAATAACCTTATTATCAACAAAATAATCTGCTTTAATATTATATATATATTCATTAAATATATCCTTAAACTTTGTATTAATAGCCTCACCATCTTCAGCCTTATATATATTTAATCTATTTAATCCTTTTTCATTTTTATAATTTACTGCTAAATTATCATCTTCTTTAGAAAATATAAAATCATCTATTTTACAATTATTTAATAAATCTACAGATACAACCTTGCTAGTAACTGGTTTTTCTAATGCTTCTTGCAATCCTTCTGAAAGTGCTAATGATGAATTATTATTTAAATCAACTATATCACTTCCACTCTTCATTAATGTATCATCAATATATGCAATACAAATATATGAGTTTTTATCATCTATTGCTGAAATTGCAATTTTCTTTCCTGTAAAACCTAAAACAACTTTTCCAAAGCTATTATTAGGTACTTTTTCTTTATAAAGCATTATTTTATTTTCTCTTAAATATGTATCTTTAGGTATGTTATTTAAACTAATAACTAAGCTACTTTTTCCACCCTTTTCTCCAATTATTCTAATTGCATTATTTTTTATATATAATTCTCTTTGTGATTTTGATTTTATATCACTAATTATATAATTATCATCATTTCTATTTACTTTTATTATATATTCTTCTAAATCACTTTTAGGCTCTATATTTGAATCTCTAATAACATTAAATATATAATATGCAAATTGTGAATTTGCTATGGCTCTATTAAGCTGGAACCCAGTAATATTAGAAACCCCTTCTGATAAATTAATATTACTTTCTAAAATTTCACTTTCACAGTTATTAACTGCACTACTTATATCTCCATTTCTTATATTAATTAAATAATTAATTGCTAAATCCTTTCCCTTAAAAACATCAAATAAATCTAACTTTTCCTCTTTTTTTTCATTTATATTAGAACAACCTACAAATAAATTTATTATTAAAATTAATATTGTACTTAAAATTACTTTAATGTTCTTCATATTAATCTCCTTATAACTATTATACTTTTAAATTTATTTTTCCTAATAACTTATAGCTTATTCACAAATAAATAGAATAATTATACTGTAATCCTTATATATTAGATATTAGAAATGTATTGGAGGGATATTCGTGAAGAAGGATTTCACTAATGTTTTTGAAATTGCTGCTGTTTTTATTGGTACTGTTGTTGGTGCTGGACTTGCTTCTGGAAAAGAAATAACTCAATTTTTTACTTCCTTTGGATTAAAAAGTTTTTTAGGAATACTCTTTTGTGGAGTCTTTTATGTAATAATGGGTTCAATAATAGCAAAAATAAGTATTAAATATAGTTTAAATTCCTATAGTGATGTATTAAAAGTTATAAGTCCTAATTTACTTGGGAAAATCACTGGTGTTATTACAACTTTTTATCTTATTTCAAGTGCTTCAATAATATTAGCAGGAAGTGGAGCCTTGATTAATCAATTTTTTGGAATTCCAAAGATAATTGGTTCATTAATAATGATTGCAATTGCTACTACATTTTTACTAAGAGACACTGAAGGCCTTATTGAAGTAAACTCATTTATTGTTCCATCTCTTTTAGGTACTATTACTTTAATTATAATCTTATATTTTTTATTTTCTAAAGATTCTATTTCTTTTCATGTTATATCTTCATTTGAACCACCTAAAAAAGGAATTGTACTTTCTACAATCCTTTATGCGGGCTATAACATACTTTGTTGCTCTGGTGTTTTAGTTCCTTTAAGCAATGAAACTAAAAATTCAAAAAATATGGTATATGGAATTGCTATTGGAGCACTAGGTTTAACTTTATTATCAAGTATTATTAATTTATTATTGTTAGCTAATCAACCATATATATATGATTCAGAAATTCCTTTGCTTTTAGTTGCCCAAAGATTTGGAACTGTAATTCAAGCATTACTTTTAGTTATTATTTGGCTTGAAATGTTTTCTACAGAAGTTTCTGATGTATATTCTATTAGCAAAACATTAGAACAATCTTTCAATATTGAATTTAAAAAAGGTATATTTCTTGTATTAGCTATTGCTTTACCAATATCACAAATAGGTTTTTCAAATTTAATTTCAAAATTATATCCCATCTTCGGTTTTTTAAGTTTAATTTTTATAACTCAATGTATTTTATTTTATCTTAAAAATAAATCGGAACTTAATAGCTAAAATAATAATATAGCAATTATTAAATTTATTTCTTATATCAAACTTAATAATTGCTATCTTAAAAGATTTTTTTAATTATCAAAATAGTTTATTTTAGGTATTTCTCTTGAATTTAAAATATCAAATGAAATTGGTGGAATAAATACTCTTTCTTTTTCACTTGACCTTAATTCTGCTATCCTTGTTACACCAACATAAACATCTGAAATTTTATACCAAGTTGAATAATCCACTACTCCTGTTTGTGGTAAATTAAATATCCCTTGAAATACACTTACAGCTTCTTTTGTTTTCTCTCCATAAACTCCATCAACTGCTGACTTAGGTATTAATGGATAATTTTGAGATATTCTATTTAATTGCTCTTGTATTGTTTCTACTTCATCACCAATTGACCCCACTGTTAAATCATATCCTGGATAAGATTTTGGACTTCCCTTTACTTCCTCTGCTGTTACTAAGTCTAAATCTGAACCATAATAATTAGTTAATATTTCATATGGAGTTTTTCCTTGGTCTCCAAGATATTTACTACCCCATTGTGTCATCCATCCTGGACATTGAACATTTTTACCATCACAATATTGAGTTAAAAGTGGTTGTTTTCTTCCCTGCCTTCTTATATAAGTTGCAAAAATGTCATCAACAACAACACTTATACTATCATATATATTTCTTCCATAAGTAAAAGCATGATCATATGCTGTAGAATTAGTTATATCATAATTTTTGCCTTTTCCCCTATACCATTCTGTATATATCCTATTTAATGTAAATGATATTATTGCATAAACATTAGCTCTTATAGTACTTTCTGGCCAAGTTGAATATATTTCACATGAAGCTACATTTTTAATATACTCCTTATATAAAACAGTATAATTAGGTGCTGAATTATTATTAGGACTTCCAGTGTGAACTGTTATAAATTCAGGAACTACAGGTTTTGGAAGCACAACTCCACTAGTTGGAGGTGGTAAAGGCTTATCAACTTCCTCTGGAATTTTAGATGGATAGTTTCCATTTAGTGTATTAGGACCTATATTTATTACATCTGCTCTACTATTTCTATTATTAGATTTTATTAATTGACATTGTTGAATTGCTGTTTGACCTGGAAATATTTGAACACCATTAATAACTAAAGTTTGAAATCCTTCTTTACCTATCCTTAAATCATATAAACTATATGGTGTAGGCTGATCTGGATTTTGAGAATATTCTAATGGTGGTGCATTTAATTCAATAACTTGTGATTCTCCTGATGAATTAGTAACCAAGTTAACCTCTTTATTATCATTTGTTTGCCCTGAAGTTGATACTAAAGTTATATTACTACCGTCTACAGGTACATAAGTATCACCTACAAAACATTGTATTTTTAATCTACCTTTATCAGCCATAATAACTCCTTAATATATTAATCCATTAATTATTAATATGCTTTTTTATTATATTTAGTGATTATTATAAGTCTTTAGGCTTTCTAATAAATAAATTTTTAACCCTATATTCTTCAAAATCATCATTTATTCTAGGTGTATATGTTTGTTGTATCCAATCAAATATACGTTGTAAATCAAACATTCCATATCCCCATTGCCTATTAGGATAAATATCTCCAGTTCTTGTCTTTGCTCCACTTATAATATAAGTTTTTATTTGTGATGCATATATATCTGGATAATTTCCATCACTAACTGCCCATTGAAGAATAAGAGCACAACATCCTGCAACAACAGCCCCTGCAACTGAAGATCCAGTCATAACTGAAGTTGTTCCTCCTGGAGTAGTAACTAAAGCATTACTTCCTCCAGCTACTATATCTGGCTTTATACTTCCATCCCTTGTATATCCATTGCCAGATTCTGATACAACTGAATTGTTATTTTGATTATAATACCCTACTGAAATTGCTCCATTAGTAGTACTTGGCAATGTAATAGTTGTATATTTAACTGGATTTAAAAATTTAGTTTCATCATCTATAAGCTCCCTTTGAGGTATCCATGCATAATAATTACCATTTACTATATATTCTCCAGTTAATCTAAACTTCCAAATTCCTGCCTTTAAATTATATGCTCTTATAAAAATAAGTGCATCACCTGTTGATAATTCTGGTGAAGTAAAATTAACTATCATTTCAGTTTTTTCATATAAAAATTTTATTCTATTATTATTTGTATTTTTAGCCTCCATGTTATCAATTATTTCTCCTGTAGGGGATATTATTGATAACATAACTCTATTAGGTTTGTTTATCCATATTATTATTGGTAAATTTTTTTGCTTTTCACCAACTCTTATCTCTATATCTTTTATATCTCCAACCTTTTCAATTATTCCCTCTGTATGTGTATCTGTATTTCCTTGATTTCCAACTGGCACTACAAAGACAGTTGCTGCTTCAGTTGAATAGTTATTAATAATATTTTCATCAATTCCATTTCCAGTATGAGAGCCCATATTACTTCCAAGTGGTATAAATATAACTAATGGCTTATTTAATTCTCTTGCAACGGAAACTACATACCTTATTCCTAATAATACACTCCACGGATTATATGATGGCACATCTGTTTTATCGATAAGTGCTGCATCAAGTTCTACTTTTGTTGCTCTAGATAGCTTAACAATAACAAACTTACAGTCTGGAGCAGCTCCTTTTAAATCTGGATTTATACCCCTTCCACCAATAATTCCACTTACCTTAGTGCCATGTCCAATTTCATCCTTAGATGGAACTATACTATATGGATCCCCACCTGAAGTTTGTAAACTTATTGCTTGGTTTATTTGCTCTTCTGTATATTCAGTACCATATTTTAATCCATATATATTTGTATCTCCTTGAATAGTTTGATCCCATAACCGTACTATTCTTGTTGTATCATCTTCCATTTGAAATTCTTTGTTAAGATAATCTATTCCAGTATCAATTACGCCTACTAATACACCTCTTCCATTAAGTTTTAAATATGGATTAGTATTAAATACAGGTGCTCCACTTGCTTCTACTGGTGAAATATCATTTAATGTCAATATAGTAGAAAATTCATCAATATTAACTATTCTAATTACCAATTTTTTTACTTCATCAACCTTATTAGCTGGTGTAATTATTACTGCAAAATTTGATGATATCATTAAACCCTCAACCTCTTGTATCTTTAATAAATTTTTTAATACTTCTTCATTTGCAATTTCAACTAAAAGAAAAACTCTATCATTACTATTTGAATTATAGTCTACATTTATTTCATCTACTCTTTTAAGGTAATCATTTATAATTATATTTTTAATATCATTATTTCTAAAGCCTAATCCTAATGTTTGAGATACTAAATTAATGCTTTCTCTTAAACAAAGTTGACCATATCCCCAAGCTGCATCTGGATACTTTATATCTTGTCTACCTCTTTTTGAACCTAAAATTAAAAAATATTTTAATCTTTCTCCATATAAATAAGAATCATTCCCATTAACTATTCCCCACTGCATCATAAGTGCAGAAGCCCCAGTAACTTGTGGAGTCGCCATAGAAGTTCCTGTTTTTTTATCAAATCCCCTATTAGGTATAGCAGAATAAATTCCTTCTCCTGGTGCAACTATATCTGGTTTTATATATTGCCCATTTACTCTTTTACCTCTCCCACTAAATGGTGACATAGTATCAACTAAATAGTTATAACTTCCAACTGATATTATATTCTTAACTGTAGCAGGAATTCCCAATGTATTATAAACAACAGGCTCTAAAAACTTAGTATTCACATTTAACCCTTCTGAAATAGGCAACCACATATCAAAACTTCCTTCATACTCATTTAATTTTCTTAATGTTATTTTCCATTGCCCTGATGATACAAACTCATTAATACCTGTTAACACAATTCCAATTTCTCCACTTACATCAAATGGCTTAGGACCTGTTAAATATATTGAATATCTAGAATTTCCTATAGTTCCTTCATTGATTCCCTCTTTTAATATTATTTCTCCAGTACCAATTCCATATGGAGAAAGTAATTCCATACTTAACTCCGGTAATATTGACTTATACAAATTTATTACAACTATAGATTCATCTGATGAAATATTAAAGTATACATCATTTATTTCTTCTAAGGTTCTTCCTACATGATGTGCAGCTTCACCTTCATTTCCTGCTGCTATAACTATTGTTACTCTTTCAATAGCAGAAACTGTTGATATATATTGTTCAAGTAAACTACTACCATTATGGGCTCCATCATTAGTACTTAAACTCATATTTATAGCTAATGGCATATTTAATTCCTTACCTTTATCAATAAGAAATTTTATCCCCTTCATTATTTGAGTACTTAATGCAAATCTACTTCTTGAAACCTTAACCATAGCTATTGAACTTTCAGGTGCTACACCATAATATTGCTTATCTATTTCTCCACCTGCACAAGCTATTCCAACAACATGGGTGCCATGTCCAGTAACATCAGTTGAATTAACCATTGAATATGGATCTGTTAATTTAAGTGCTTCATTTATTTGAGTTTTGTTATATACTTTGCCCCCATTATTTAAATCATATATATATTCTATTCTAGTAGTTCCATCAGAATTTCTAAATGCAGGATGAGTATAATCTATTCCCGTATCAATAAATCCAACTAAAACCCCTTTTCCATTAAATTCACTTGAATTTAATTGAGTAATACAGGAAGCCCTATTACTTTCATAATCATCTGCATATAAGCTTTTAGGTAACTCTATATATTGAATTTCTGGACTATTTGCTAAAGCAACAAGATTTTCTATTGAAATTTCTACTATTCCATATCCATATCCTAAATCAACATACTTTCCATTTAAGTTTTCCACTATTTTAGAAACTTCACTTGTAGAAGCTCCTGAAATTATACTTACTTCAATTTCAGAATCATTATTAGTTGCTAAAAAGCTATGTGATATATTGAGCTTTGATAATATTGATGTTGGTATATTCTTTAATATACCTAAATTATTTTTATTATTTTCTATGTTTCCCACCTCGTAATAATTTCTCTTACAAATATATGTTTAAATTAAAATATCTGAACTATTACATTTAAAAATAATTTAAATAACAAATTTTAAGCTATTAAATCCAGTTTTTTAAATTAAATTTTGTATTAACATCAAAGTTATCCACAGTTTTTATCAAGTTATCCACATTATCCACATAATTATGTATATTAATTTTTTATTTTATTGTTTATATGATAAAAAAGGTGCCTCCTGGCACATTTTTATAACTTTATTTCAATTCTTTCTAGCTTTGCAATTACTGAAATTTCTCTACTTTCAACAGTTTCAGTCATTAGAGCTCCCCCGTTACTTACTAAAAGTAAGTTAGAATTTCCAAGACTCTTTATTTGTCTTATTTTTCTTTTTCCTTTATACTCTACTAAGAATATTCCATTATTACTAACTTCATTAACTAAATGAGCAAATGCTAAATCACCTTCCATAATTCTAAATCCAGACATTTCATTATCTTGAATATTTAAATATAATACTTTATCTTGTGGATAACCCTCTACTTTATTTGAATGGATTGGTATTTCTATTTTTCCTAAAATATTTTTTAAATTATAATCATAAATAGGAACATTTTTTAATACTGTAGAAAAAGCATTATCCCAAACTTCATTTGTTTCTATTTTAGTAGGCTTCTTATTACTTTCTTCATAACTTTTTCTTTCTTCCATTAAAATTTCATCTGTTACAACCATGCTTACATCATTTAAATCTGCATTTAATATTTTTGCTGCTTTTTCTATAAATGATTCTTGTACAATTTTTCTTCCAATTTCTACTTCATTTATAAATTTTTCTGCTACACCTAATTTTTTACCAAGTGCTTTTTGTGTCATACCAGCTTTTAATCTTGCTTCTTTTATTTTTTCTCCAACTCTACTCATTTTTTATTTCCTTTCTAGCCTTTGAATACCACTCATTTTCATTCTTTAAATGCTTAATTAAGTAATTTACCTTCCAATTAATAAATTCCTCTGTCACTACTTCCAATACTGCATCTTTAATACCTCTTTTAGTATCATTTATTGCATTTTTCACTTCTATTTGTGTTAAATTATTATAAAGTATAACTTTCCCCTTAAATGGATTATTATTATAAATATTTAATTTTAATCCTAATAATATATCTCCTAAAGTCATTTCACACATTTCTGGAGTTATTTCAATTATCTTATAATTAAGCTTTTTTATGAATTCTAAGTCTATATTAGTTAATCCATACACTAATATACACTTATTATTCTCAAGCATCTTAATTCACCCCTTTATACTTATAAAACTTTAATGAAACTCGGCCTTCCTTTTAATTAGATGAATAAATTCATCTTGCCAAATTAAAATTTGGAGATTCATTTAATTTAAGGCTGCATCAAAATATGATACAGCCTAATAAATTAAATTTAAATTCAATATTAATCTTCTATTATTTCAGGTTCCCCAAAATTTTCACCAAAAGTATCTACAGTTACTTTTTTCATAACTTGATCTTCATATGGCTTATCACTATAATCTCTCTTAGTGCTTACTATTTTTTTAGCAACATCTAATCCTTCTATTAATTTTCCAAATGAAGCATATTGCCCATCTAAATGTGGAGCATCTTCTACCATTATAAAGAATTGACTTCCTGCTGAATCTGGATGCATTGCTCTTGCCATTGATAAAACACCTTTTGTGTGCTTTAAGTTATTTGCAAATCCATTTCTTGAAAATTCACCTTTAATGCTATATCCTGGACCTCCAATTCCCATTCCTTCTGGACATCCACCTTGAATCATAAATCCTGGTATTACTCTATGGAATATTAATCCATCATAAAAGCCTCTATTTATTAAATCAATAAAATTCTTTACTGTATTAGGTGCTATTTCTGGATATAATTCAGCTTTCATTATATCTCCATTTTCCATTTCTATAGTTACTATAGGATTCTTCATATAATTACCTCACTTTCATTTTTTGGTATAATTTATTATTATCATATTTTCATATACTAATTCAATCTTTTAAAGAAAATTTCTTTATTTTTATATTTTTTCTATAAAATAAGGGGCTGTCGCACTAAAACTTTTATACACAATATATTGTTTTAAAAAATAAAAATTAATACAATATATTTATAGTATTTATTCTTAATGCGACATCCTCTATTTCTTTTCTATTAATTTTAAACTTAAATCTATAATCTTTTGGTCTTCTAAGGAATTATAAATTGAAATTATCCCTTTTTCTTTCCTATCCGATAATAAATTTTTTTCTTTTAATCTTCTTTTAATTTCTCTAACTGTTCCTTCTCCTCCATCTATAATTGCAATTTCGTGCCCTACAACCTTTTTTATTGAATCTCTTACAAATGGATAATGTGTACATCCTAATACTATAGAATCTATTTCCTCTCTTTTATATACACATAGTTTTTCTATTAAATATTCTTCTAATTCATCACCACTTAAAATACCTTTTTCTATAAATTCCATAAGTCCTGCACATGGAATAGGTATAATTTCTGCCTTGTCCTTATATTTATTAAGTAACAAATTAAACTTTTCTTGTTTAATTGTCATTGGTGTTGCCATAATTAATACCTTTCCACCATTATTCATTTCAACAGCTGGTTTTATCGCTGGCTCTATTCCTACTAATGGTAAATCAGGATATGTCTTTCTTAACTCACTAACAGCAGCACTAGTTGCTGTATTGCAAGCTACTACTAATCCTTTAATTCCTTTATCAAGTAAAAATTCGACTACTTTAAATGTTAAGTCTCTTATTTCCTTTGTTGGCTTTGTTCCATATGGAGCATTTTTTGAATCTCCAAAATATATATAGTTTTCATTTGGCATTATTTTAATAGCTTCTCTCATTACACTTAAGCCACCAACACCAGAATCTAAAAACCCTATGGGCATATCTTTTTTGTCCAAATCATCTCACTCCAATTTATATATTACTTAATCTTATTTTATACCTTAATGTAATTTAGCTACTTTTAATCTAGCCTTATTTCTATTGTTACTTCCCTTTTGTTTTCTTGACAAATCCTTTTGTAGTTTAATTAATCTTTTTTCTGACTTTCTTAGATATTTTGGATTTGCTACCCTGTACCCATCACTACATATTGCAAACTCTTTAAGTCCAACACCTACACCTATTTTCTTATCAACTTTATTTTATAAGCTTTTTCTAAGTTTTGTTGAGCATTAACTAATACTAACGAGTCAACTTCTTTTAGCCATTCAAATTCTTTTTTATATTGTGCAGGTGTATTTTTAACATTTCGCCAGTTTCTTTATAATACTCAATTTTATCAGCTAACATTTTATTATATATAAATCTAGTACACCCAAATATTTTAACTAAATATTCTCTTTGTTCTAAATTAGGATATAATTTATATTTATAAAACTTTAAGCATTATTTTACCCCTTGATTCTAAATGTATTTTCTCACCACTTCAATAGGTGCTCCACCAGTAGTTAATTACTATTGATTACAACATACTACTCTTGTTAACTATCGTCAAGTGCTATCCATCTCCCATTTATAGAAGACGGGAGAATTTCGCACATTAAGGTTAAATAATTAACTAATTTTAATCAACATTTTTTGACTTTTTTAAAGGTTTTTTATTTATTTTGTAGAATATTTAAATATATAAAACTAATATCTTTATGTAAGGAGAATTAACTTTATGAATTTCATATTTGAAAATTTTAAAAATATACTCATTATTATTTTACTTGTTGTTACAACCTTTATATTTACATTTGATTTTGTTCAAACAAAAGCATTTGAAAATAATCCAGTCTCTTTAAAAGAAAAAGGTAGTATATTAGCTCAAGAAATAGAAGCATATATTCCTAATGAAAAAAATATAATTGATGAAACATCAAAAGATAATTTATATGATTATAATTATGATAATAAAGCTGATAATAATTATGACTATAATGATTATAATAAAAATAATACTTCCGAAAATATAACACAATCAAAATCTGATAATACTATTGAATCTAATTCTAATAATAGTTCAAGTTCCAAAAACGAATCTAATTCTAATAATGATTCTATATCTAATAGTAGCTCTAAACCCAATACTGACTTTAAACCAAATACTAATGGAACTAATACTAATCCTGATACTGGATCTAATAATAATTCTAGACCAAATACTGGATCAGATTCTAACACTACCCTTAATCCTGATACTGGATCAGATTCTAATACTACCCTTAATCCTGATACTGGATCAGATTCTAATGATGATCCTGATTTTGATAACGGCTCTGATTCTGGCAATGATAGTGATAGTGATAGTAATAATGAATATGAAGATGATTCAGAATCTCAATTTACAGAATAATATCTAAGCAAAAATATTCAAAAAAGACAGGAAACTTACTCATTCCTGTCATTTTTATTATTCACCTAAATTAAATACCTCTAAGTCTCTCTTATCAATTTCAGATACCTTAACATAGGCAATTGCTCTTAATGTATCTAAAGCTGTTATAACTCCTGTATTTCTTTCTATTGCAACTCTTCTAATTAAAAAGCCATCTCTCTTAGAATCATTTCCCTTTGTTGGAGTATTTACAACTAAGTCAATTTCTTTATTTTTAACAACATCTAATATATTAGGATGTGCTTCATTAATTCTTCTAACTTCTTCACATTCAATTCCTACTCCTTGTAAAAGCTTACAAGTACCTTCAGTTGCCATAAACTTATATCCAATCTTAGCTAAATCCTTTGCTATTGGTAAAAATTCTGCTTTATCATGTTTGTTAATTGTTGCTAATATTTTTCCTTTCTTCATTGCTGGATACATTCCTCCACCAATAAATCCTTTATATAAAGCTTCCTTAACATCTCTTCCTACACCTAAAACTTCTCCAGTAGATTTCATTTCAGGCCCTAAAGATACCTCAACCTTTGGTAACTTTTGCGTTGAAAATACTGGAACTTTAACAGATACTAATTTTGGCTCTGGATAAACATCTACTCCATATCCTAAATCAATTAACTTTTCTCCAAGCATAACCTTAGTAGCTAAATCTACTATTGGAACTCCACTTACCTTGCTTATATATGGAACTGTTCTTGATGCCCTTGGGTTAACTTCAATTACATAAAGATTACCCTCAAATTCTATAAATTGAATATTTATCATACCTTTTATTCCTATAGCTAATGCTAATTTCTTAGTATAATCTAAAACTTTTCCTTTTATTTCATCACTAATATTTTGACTTGGATACATTGTTACTGAATCTCCAGAATGAACTCCCGCTCTTTCTAAATGTTCCATTATACCTGGTATTAAAATATTTTCTCCATCAGATATTGCATCTACTTCTATTTCTCTTCCCATTAAATATTTATCTATAAGTATTGGATTTTTCTTATCTTTTTTAAATGCATTACTTAAGTAATAAATTAACTCTTCTTCATCATGAGTTATTTCCATGCCTTGTCCTCCCAAAACATATGAAGGTCTAACAAGAACTGGATAACCCAATCTATTTGCTTCCTCTATACCCTCTTCTAAAGTCCAAACACCTTTGCCCTTAGGCCTTGCTATATTAAACTTTTCAAGTAACTCTTCAAACTTTTCTCTATCTTCAGCCATATCAATTTGATCTGCTGTAGTTCCTAAAGTTTTAATTCCCTTTTCTTTTAAGAAACTTGCAAGCTTAATTGCTGTTTGACCACCAAATTGTAATATAACCCCATATGGATTTTCTTTTTCAATTATATTTAATACATCTTCTTCAGTTAATGGTTCAAAATAAAGCTTATCTGAAATATTAAAATCAGTACTTACTGTTTCTGGATTATTATTAACTATTATAGTTTCAATTCCCATCTTCTTTAGTGCCATTACACAATGAACAGAGGCATAATCAAATTCTATACCTTGCCCTATCCTTATTGGTCCTGAACCTATAACTATAATCTTTTTCTTATCTGATACTTCAACTTCATCATATTGCTCATAAGTTGAGTAATAATATGGTGATAATGCTTCAAATTCTCCTCCACAAGTATCAACCATCTTATACGCAGGTTTTATATTCCAAATATTTCTTAATCTATAAATATCATCAGGACTAACTTTTAACATATCAGCTATAGCTTTATCTGAAAATCCTTTTCTCTTAAGACTTAATAACCACTCTTTATCTAAATCATCTATTTTGCTTAATTTTAATCTAGTTTCTTCATGTACTATCCATTTAAATTTTTCTAAAAAGAATATATCTATTCCAGTGATTTTAGCTATACTTTCAATTCTATAATCTCTTCTTATCATTTCTGTAAGGGCAAATAATCTTTCATCATCCGGTTTCATTACAGTTTCCTTTAATTGTTGCATGCTCATTTCTTTAAATTTTGGATGATCTAAAGAATATTTTCCTATTTCTAAACTTCTTATTCCTTTTAATAATGCAGATTCTAAATTAGCACCTATAGCCATTACTTCACCTGTTGCCATCATTTTTGTTCCTAATTCTCTATCTGCAGTAAAGAATTTATCAAATGGCCACTTTGGAATTTTAACTACTACATAATCTAATGTTGGCTCAAAACATGCATATGTTTTTTGAGTTACTGCATTTTTAATTTCATCTAATCCATACCCTAAGGCTATCTTAGCAGCAAGTTTTGCTATTGGATACCCTGTAGCCTTTGATGCTAAAGCTGAAGATCTTGAAACCCTAGGATTAATTTCAATAACTGCATATTCAAATGAATTCGGATTTAATGCAAATTGTACATTACATCCACCTTCAATTCCAACTGCATTTATAATATTAATTGATGCAGTTCTTAACATTTGATATTCCTTATCTGATAAGGTTTGTGATGGTGCTACAACTATACTATCTCCTGTATGAATGCCAACTGGATCTATATTTTCCATATTACACACAGTTATACAGTTTCCATAAGAATCCCTCATTACTTCATACTCTATTTCTTTCCAACCCTTAACTGACTTTTCTAATAAAACTTGCCCTATTGTACTTAATTGCAATCCAGATGCAAGAATAGTTCTTAACTCTTCTTCATTTTCAGCTATTCCTCCACCAGTTCCTCCTAATGTGTAAGCTGGTCTTACGATAACTGGATAACCAATTTTATTTGCAAATTTCATACCAGATTCCATATCTGTTACTATTTCTGATGTAATAACTGGCTCATTTATTCTATGCATCATATCTCTAAATAACTCTCTATCTTCACCTTCTTTGATAGATGTTATTGATGTTCCTATAACCTTAACATTATATTTTTCTAATATTCCTGCATCATTCAAATCAACTGCTAAATTAAGTCCTGTTTGCCCTCCCATACCTGCAAGTAAACTATCTGGTCTTTCCTTAGCTATTACCTTTTCAACAAATTCTAAAGTTAATGGCTCTATATAAATTTTATCTGCTACTTCTCTATCTGTCATAATAGTAGCTGGATTAGAATTAACTAATACAACTTCTATTCCTTCTTCCTTTAAAGCCTGACATGCTTGTGTCCCTGAATAATCAAATTCCGCAGCTTGTCCTATAACAATTGGTCCTGATCCTATAACTAAAACTTTTTTAATATCTTTATTTAATGGCATTTTTTTAAACCCTCCTATAGTGCATATTCCATAAATCTGTCAAATATATATTCACTATCCTTTGGACCTGCTGCAGCCTCAGGATGGAATTGAACTGAGTATATTGGTAAAGTTGTATGCTTCATACCTTCTATTGTTCCATCATTTATATTTACATGTGTTGCTACAACTCCTTTTGGTAATTGATCAACTACATATCCATGATTTTGAGAAGTAATATGAACCATATTTCTTTCTAAATCCTTAACTGGATGATTACATCCTCTATGTCCAAACTTTAATTTAGTTGTAGTTCCACCTAAAGTTAATGCTAATAATTGATGTCCTAAACAAATTCCAACTATAGGCTTAACTCCAACAATTTTTTTAATATTTTCTATTACAAAACCTAAATCTTCTGGGTCTCCAGGACCATTTGATAAAAATACTAAATCAGGATTTACTGATAATATTTCTTCTGCTGTAGCATTCATTGGAAAAATTGTTATTTTACAATTTCTCTTTTTAAAATTTCTTATTATATTACTCTTTATTCCAAAATCCATTATTGCAACATGCTTTCCAGTTCCCTCAATAATATATGGTTCTTTTGCAGTTACCATTTTTACTGCATCCTTATTTGAAAAAGCAGTTATTTTTTCTTTAACTTCTTCTAATGTTTCATATTCTAATGAAATAATCCCCCTCATTGTACCGTTATTCCTTAAAACCTTTGTTAAAGCTCTTGTATCTATACCTTCTAATCCAATTATTTTATTTTGTTTTAAATAATCTTCTAATCCAAATTCACATCTAAAATTATTTGGAAAACTACATTTTTCCCTTACTATAAATCCCCTTACCTTTGGTGAATTAGATTCATTATCTTCTAAATTAATTCCGTAGTTTCCAATTAACGGATATGTCATAGTAACAATTTGTCCATAATATGATGGATCTGTTAATACCTCTTGATATCCTGTCATTCCTGTTGTAAATACAACTTCTCCTACACTATCTTTTAAGTATCCAAATGCATTACCTTCAAAAATCATTCCATTTTCTAATATAAGCCTTGCTTTCATTCCTAGCCCTCCTAAAATTTATCCATCTAACAGCTAAAAATACACTTTCTAAAAGCCCTTTAATCTTAAATATATCTCAATAAACTCTTTAATTTTTTTATAAATTTAAAAGAAAAGGATAGTAAGGAGACATTTAACTATGTAATCTCTCCATACTATCCTTAATATATTTAAAATTTACTTTAGAAAATTCAATTGATAAATAGATGTAACTATTGCTATTTACGTATAACATACCTACATACTCCTTTCTGGCCTCTCTGGACCAATTTAAAGTGTACTTTTTAACTAATTAATTCTATATCTTGTATATTATTGTATATTTAGCACGAATTATTGTCAATATTAAATTATTTATATTCGTTATATTTATTTAAAAAGTTAATTGCGTACTTATATTATAATTATTTCCTGTTAATTTTTTATAATTAAACTTCTTTCAGAATATTTATTCAATAAAAAAGTATTTTTATAAATATATAAAATTAACTTTTCATTTTCTATTTTAATTTATACTATCCTTTTCTCAATCTTATTCCATTTATTTTTATAATAAATTTGCCAAATCTAATCTATTTTTTATTTGTTAATAATATTATTTTTCTTGAAATACAACGCGGTAAGAACTTATTACCCAAAACTAATAATTTATTTTTTATGCCAGGGATTATAATAAGTTTGCCTTTATTAAATTCCTTATAGGCAATATTAGCAACATCTTTTGCATCCATTAAATATTTCTTAGCTGCTTCACTTTTTTTAATTCCAGCCTTCCCTTGAAAACCTGTTTTAACTGGTCCTGGACAAAGGCATGAAATTTTAACTCCAGTATTTTTACACTCTTCATATATAGCCTCTGTTAAATTAAGAACATATGCCTTTGATGCATAATAACTAGCCATTCTAGGACCTGAACAAAAAGCTGCTGTAGATGCAACATTTAAAATTCCACCATTTTCATCTTTTATAATTTGTTGTAAAAAATATTTTGTTAATTTAGTTAAAGATTTTATATTTATATCAATTAATTCTTCTTCTTTCTCCCATAATATATCTTTAAAATCTCCAAATGTCCCAACACCCGCATTATTAATTAAAGTATTTATTTCTATCTTATTTATTTTTATATAATTAAATAATTTTTCAATATCTTCATTTTTAGATAAATCTAAACTTAATATTTTTACATCAATATTATTACTCATTAATTCTACTTTAACTTCTTGTAATTTATCTATATTTCTTGCAATTAAAATTAAATTGTGTTTATCTTTAGCAAATAATCTTGCAAGTTCATATCCTATTCCTGATGACGCACCTGTTATTAATGTATATTTATGCTTCCCCATAACTTATTTTATTAATCCTTTCATACTAAAACTTACGTATATTTTATAATAATATTTTTTATCTTATAAACTTTTATAATTATATTTTAAATTTTATCTTATATAATAATTATTTTAATATTATATAACTTTGATTTAGTACATAAAAATGTCTAATAAAGATACTATTATTGCATCTTTATTAGACATAAAAAAAAGTCTTTAAGCTGAGCTACTCGCTCTCTTATTTTATATTTTTTCATCTTATCATATTGTCTCATATCAGAAGCAATTCCATAAGCTTCAATTCCAAAGCTTCTTGCAATAAATATTGCCCTTGGTAAATGATATTCATTAGTTGATATTATTGCTTTTTTTATATTAAATATATTTTTTGCCCTTTTCATACTATCATAAGTACAAAAACCACAATTATCTACTAGTAAATCCTCTTCTTTAATATTAGTTCTCGTATAATTTTTCATAATCCACTTTTTCATAACTGCAAGCTCATTATAAGATTCTCCACTATTATCACCAGTTAATAAAATAGTTTTGCATATTCTCATTACATATACCTTTGCTCCTGTATCTAGCCTATCTGCTAATAAATCACAAGGATTACCATCTGCTCTGACACCAGCTCCTAATATAATTACAGTATCACAATCCATTGGAAGGTCTTCAATATCTAAAATGTACTTACCTCCAAATATATCCATTATCACAAATATACTAAAACTAATTATCGCCACTATTAAACAAAAAATTAATACATAAGCCATATAGTATTCCTTCTCGACTATTTTTATTACTATATGGTATGTATTAATTTTTAAATTTGTACATTATTTTTTATAATTCTATCTTCATTTTAACATGTGGAATATTAACTTCATCATAAACATCAGAGATAACATTAAATCCTACACTTTCATATAACCCTTTTGCATAAAGCTGTCCAGATAATACTACAATATTTTCATTTAAATTATTTTTTATAAAATCTAATGCTACCTTTATCATTTCTTGAGCTATTCCTTTTCTTCTATAACTTGAAAGTACTAATACTCTTCCAATAGAAGTATAATCATATCCTATTTCCTTAGGTACAATTCTACAATAAGCTACAACTTTATCATTTTCTTTTAACATTATATGATAACTAACTTTATCTTTATCATCAAATTCTTGATCTTCAATAATCTTTTGTTCACAAACAAAAACTTCAAATCTTGATTTTACAATTTCATATAATTCATCAATTGTTAATTCATTAAATGTCTTTATTGCAAAGTTCATAATATTTTACTGCTACTCGAAATATGGACAAACGTATCCATATTGAGATTTTTCCTTTTTCAACGTGCCCTATTTTGTCTTGATAAACATAGACTACTTTAGTTTGATATGTCACTCCAAAGGCGTAAATTCCCGACTTAGCCATCGGTACATATCTATAAAATTTGTTTATGCTATTTTATAGATTTTTGCATCTCTTAAATTAAGACTTGCATTATAATCTCTATCTTCAACATACCCACAATCACAATTAAAAATTCTATCTTTAAGCTTTAAATCTTTTTTTATAGAACCACATTTATGACATAGTTTACTTGAAGGATAAAATCTATCAACAATTCTTAATTCTATACCCAAAGCATTACATTTAGTTGCTAATTTATTTCTAAATTCATTAAATTTCTGTTGTGCTACTGCTTTAGATAAATGCTTATTCCTCATCATTCCTTTAACATTTAAATCTTCTATCGTAATATAAGATGGTTTGTTTCTCACCACATTACTTACAACTTTATTTATATAATCAGTTCTTATATTGTTAAGTCTTTGATAAAGTATTTGTACTTTAGCTATTTGTTTTTGGATATTTTGTCTAGTAGCTTCTCCCTTCTCTTTTTTATTTCTTAATTTTAAACTTTCATATTTCCTTGAAAGTCTTTTTTGCTGTCTTGATAATTTCTTTTCTAACTTTCTAACTCTTTGAGTTTTATTTATGTTTTTATAAATGATTTTATCGCTGCAAATAGCAAAATCTTTTATGCCTAAATCAATTCCTATACCTTGATTTGTATTTTTCTGTGGGATATTTTCTACATCTATTATTACAGACACATAATATCTATTTGCTTTCTTTGATACAGTTCCGCTAATAATTTTTGAGCCTATTGGAATGTAGCCATACTCCTTTAACCTTACGTTTTTTAATGTAGGTATCATTATTTTATGTCTATCCACTTTCCAATCGCCTTTATTATTCTTAGGAAAGTATAATTTAACATCACATTTATTTTTCTTTTTAAACTTAGGAAACTTAGCTTGACCTTTAAAAAACCTTTTATAAGCGATTTCGGCATTTTGTATAGCTTTTTTTCTAGCTTTAGAACCGCAATTATTTATCCAAGAGTATTCATCTAAAACTTTGATTTCATTATTTATATACTTATCAAAATCATTGGCACTCATAAACACCTGTTTCTTATCAATGAATCCATTTTTGTATTTAGTATATAGTTGATTGTTCGTTGATAAATATTCATTATATAGCCATCTACAAACTCCAATACTTTGATTGATTTTCTGTATTTGTTTTGTTGTTGGTTTTATCTCTACTTTGTAGGCTTTTAGCAATTTCTTCATTCCTTTCTATCTTTTTCTTATATTTTCTTAATCCGTAGATTCTACAACTAAAAACATGTAATATTGAAATTATATCTTGAGCTAATTCTTCTTACAGTGAAAGTAATTCGTTGTTTACAACTATTATTTTCACATTATATTTACTCAAAAATCGTTCAAACCAATCATATCCAAAACGAATAAATCTATCTTTATGAGTTACTATAATAGAATCAACTTTATTTTCCATTCATTCCTCAATAAGTTTATTCCATTTTCTATGATTGTAATTCAATCCACTACCTATATCTTCAATTATTTAATCTACTATTATTCCTTTGGAAGATGTAAAGTTTAAAAGAAATTCTATCTGATTTTTCAAATCATCTTTTTGCCAATTAGTAGAAACTCTAGTATAAATAACTGTCTTTCTATCATTATCAGAACCATTGATGCCTTTAAACTCTAAATACTGTTCGTAAGTAAAATATCTTCTGTCTGTTAGTGTTCTTTTTACCTTTAATATGTTTTCTCTATCCCAACGTTGAAAGGTTTTTACACTCACTCCAAGTAATTCAGCAAAATCTTTTGGTTTGTAATTTGTTATGTGTTTACTGTTCATTAATATCACTCCTTGGGCACATATTAATACTTTTAAACACATTCATCAATATTTTAATTGACTATATATTCCTCCTTATATAATTATTATCTGAAACGCTATATTTACTTTGCTCATAGGAGTAAGTTCAAGCAACCAAATTAACAAGTAGGTAACTTCCACTAACTAAATCATAGATTTAGAGTGTCAGTTAAAATTTGGGCTTTCATATGAAACTCTCTATTCGCTTTGCTCATAGGAGTAAGTTCAAGCAACCAAATTAAAATTTGGGCTTTCACTTATCTTATTTGACCATTTCCATAAATAATATATTTAATAGTAGTTAGTTCTTTAAGCCCCATTGGTCCTCTTGCATGAAGCTTTTGAGTACTAATTCCTATTTCAGCACCAAATCCAAACTCTTCTCCATCTGTAAATCTAGTTGATGCATTTACATAAACAGCTGCTGCATCTACTTTTTGTAAGAACTTTTGAGAATTACCATAATCTTTAGTAATTATAGCTTCTGAATGTCCAGAACCATAATGATTAATAATATCAATTGCTTCATCAATATCATTTACAACTTTTACACCTATTATATAATCTAAATATTCATTATACCATTCTTCTTTATTTGCCTTTTTTATTGATGAATCATAAGCAATAGAAGATTTATCCCCTCTTATTTCTACATCCTTGTCTCTTAATGCTTTTAATATTATAGGCATAAAATCTTTAGCTATTTTTTCATGAACTAATAACTTTTCTGCTGCATTACATACTGAAGGTCTTGATGTTTTAGCATTTATAACTATATTTTTAGCCATTTCAAAATCTGCATATTCATCAACATATATATGACAATTTCCTGTTCCTGTCTCAATTACAGGAACTGTTGCATTTTTAACTACAGCTTGAATAAGTCCTGCTCCACCTCTTGGAATTAACACATCAATGTAGTCATTTAATTTCATCATTTCAGTTGCAACTTCCCTACTTGTATCTTCAATTAATTGAATTGAATCTTCTGGAAGCCCTACTGATTTAAGTCCTTCTCTTAATACTTTAACTATTGCTTTATTAGAATTAATAGCTTCACTTCCACCTCTTAAAATAACTGCATTACCCGCTTTAAAACAAAGTCCTGCTGCATCACTTGTTACGTTAGGTCTTGCTTCATATATTATTCCTATAACACCTAAAGGAACTCTCTTTTGTCCAATTTGAAGTCCATTTGGTCTTGTCCACATTCCTAATACCTCTCCTATTGGATCTGGTAATGCTACAACTTGTCTTAAACCATTTGACATGCCTTCTATTCTTTCCTCAGTTAATGCTAATCTATCTAACATAGATTTAGATGTACCCTTTTCCATTGATGCTTGTAAATCAATTTTATTAGCCTTAAGTATTTCTTCTTTATTATTAACTAAAGAATTAGCCATTGCATTTAATCCTTTATTTTTTTCTAATGTGCTTAAATTTGATAATATAAAAGAAACTTCTTTTGCTTTTTTACCCTTATTTATTAATTCATTCATTATTATAAAACTCCCTTCTATTTATTTTTTTTCATAAACAATGTTCCAACTTCTTTTCCTTCTACTATATCTATTAATAGTGATGGATTTTCCCCATTTGCTAATATCATGTTGCAATTTACTGATATAGCTCTTTTAGCTGCAGTTAATTTTGTTGCCATTCCTCCAGTTCCAAGATTACTTCCTGCACCACCAGCACAAGCTTCTAATTCTGGTGTAATTTCTTCTACTGTTTTTATTAATTTTGAATTTGGATTTTTTCTTGGATCTGAGTCATAAAAACCATCTATATCAGATAATATAATTAATAAATCAGCACTAACTAATTCAGCAACTATTGCTGATAAGTTATCATTATCACCAAATCTAACTATATTTTCAATTTCGTCTATAGCAACAGTATCATTTTCATTAACTATTGGTATAATTTTATTTTCTAATAAAGTTTCAAATGTATTTACAACATTTTCTCTTATATGATCATCTTCAACAACATCTCTTGTTAATAAAACTTGCCCAACAATATGGCTATATTCTCCAAAGAATTTACTATATATATGCATAAGTTCACATTGTCCTACAGCAGCAGCTGCTTGTTTTTCTTTTATACTCTTTGGTTTTTCTTTTAATTTAATCTTATTAACTCCAACACCAACTGCTCCAGATGAAACAAGAACAACTTCTTTTCCTGAATTCATTAAATCAGATAATACCCTTGTTAATTTTTCTATTCTTGTTAAGTTTATATTACCATTATCATAAGTAAGTGTTGATGTTCCTACTTTAATTACTATTCTATTACACCTTTTCATTTGCTCTCTATAGTTCAAACAGATCATCTCCTAAATCTTAATTTGTTATTTATATATTATAATTATCTTTATTAGTATTTACCATAAAAATTTCCTTTATATTTATATACAAATTTACCTATTAAAATTATACATGTCCATAAAATTGAATAAAAATTAAAACTTTTGAATAATTCTGTATAAAAATAAAAAATTATAAAGTTTTTCTAAATTTTTATGCATAAAATATGTTGATTTTTGATATCTTTGCATTTAGAATTAATGTAGTTTAATAATTAAAATTTTTTTGTTATAAAAGGAGAAAAAATGGAAGTTTCAAATTTAAAACCATTTGATAATGATAAAACTAAAGTTTCCTTAAAAGATAAGTTAAAATTCATTATTCCTTCTCTAATTGGTGTTTTATTGTTTATAATTCCAATAAAACATGAAGGCGATGTTACTATTCCAATAGCTATTTTTTCTGGAAAACTAGTAAATTTTCTTGGTGAATATTTAGTATACATAATTACCATAACACTGATTATTTCCGCTATATTTAGTTTTATAGCAACAGTTTTTAAGCCAAAATTTATAATAAATAATAAGCTTTTAAATTCACTATTTAGTACAACTTCAATTTGGTTAACTTCAAGAGTACTAGGTGGAATATTTGGATTACTTGTTACTCTTAATGTAGGACCTGAAATGATAATTAATAGTGATACTGGTGCTTTTGTATTACATGATCTTTTAACTGTATTATTTTCTATATTCTTATTTGCAGGATTATTCTTACCATTACTACTTAATTTTGGTTTATTAGAGTTTTTTGGTGCATTATTAACTAAAGTAATGAGACCAGTATTTAAATTACCTGGTCGTTCTTCAATTGACTGTATCACATCTTGGTTAGGTGATGGTACTTTAGGAATAATGCTAACTAGTAAACAATATGAAGATGGATTTTATACAGAAAGAGAAGCCGCTACTATAAGTACTACATTTTCAGCAGTTTCAATTACATTTAGTTTAGTTGTAATAAATACTGTTGGGCTTGGAAATATGTTTGTTCCATTTTACTTAACTGTTAGTATTGCTGGTATAGTTGCTGCAATAATAATTCCAAGAATATATCCATTATCAAAAAAGAAAGATACATATTATAATGGAGAAAATAAAAAAATAGATGAATCTATTCCTAGTGGATATACATCTTTTTCATGGGGATATGAACAAGCTATAATAAAAGCAAGAAAAAATTCTAGCATAAAAGAATTCTTTACTGATGGTGCTAAAAATGTTTTAGAAATGTGGATTGGAGTCTTACCTGTTGTTATGTGTATGGCAACAATAGCACTTATAATAGCTAACTATACTCCAGTATTTAAAATCTTAGGAATACCTTTTATTCCTCTACTTCAATTATTACAAGTACCTGAAGCTGCACAAGCATCTCAAACATTAGTTGTTGGATTTGCTGATATGTTACTTCCTTCAGTTGTTGCTTCAACAACTATACAAAGTGAAATGACAAGATTTATAGTTGCTGCAGTTTCTGTAACTCAACTTATATATATGTCTGAAGTTGGTGGTGTTTTACTTGGTTCTAAGATTCCAATAAATATAAAAGAATTAATTATAATATTTATAGAAAGAACCTTAATAACTTTACCAGTTATAGTTTTAATTGCAAATTTTATATATTAAATATTTGGGGATGTCGCATTAAGAATAAATACTACAATATATTGTGTTAATTTTTATTTTTTAAAACAATATATTGTGTATAAAAGTTTTATTTCGACAGCCCCTTTTTATAAAAAAAGGAGCAAACAAAAATTGTTTAACTCCAAAATCCTTGATAATGGTGACCTGTAGGGGAATCGAACCCCTGATTTCACCGTGAGAGGGTGACGTCTTTACCTCTTGACCAACAAGCCATATTGTTAATTTTTAACTTAACAATATTAATATTACCATATATCAAAAAAATATACTAGATATTTTTTCCATTTTATCTAATTTTTATTTTTCTATATCTATTATATGCACACATTATTTCTTGCTTTCTTACTATAGCAAAGCTTCCATATCCACCTTTAATATTTTCAATTCCAATAAGATTATTCTTTAATTCTTCAGTTATATTATCTGCAATTTGTGCTAAAGTTAAATTTTTTCCCATTAATTTATTTTCAGCATATTTCATAATTGCTCCAATTGTATTTAACTGTTCATTATCTACAATTTGTTCTACAGCTCTTAAATCTATATTTTCTTTATTAATAGAAATTCCATCCTTACCTAAAGTTTTAACCTTAACACCCTTTGGGCTACTTTCTATGGTCCCTTTAAGAATCACCCTATTAAAATCAATATCCACCTTTAAATTTTCATTTACATTAGTTATCCCTCTACTTAAAGCTTTTGCCTTTTTAGTAACTTCATAAGGTTCATAATTATCCATTTGAATTACTAAATCTGCAATATCAAAAAAGTCCCCTGAACTTCCTGCAACTAATATAGTTGATATTCCCTTTTGTTTATAAAGGCTTCTTGCTACATCAATAAATGGTGTTATAGGCTCTTTATCTTTAGATACAAGCTGTTGCATAACACTATCTCTAATCATAAAATTAGTAGCTGATGTATCTTCATCTATTAAAAATAATTTTGTTCCACTTTCAATACCCTCTATTATATTAGCTGCTTGTGATGTACTTCCACTTGCATTTTCAGTATAAAACTTCTTAGTATCTTTTCCATTTGGCAAATTATTAATGAATAAAGATATATCAGTCTTAGTTATTGCTCTTCCATCTTCTGCTCTAACTTTTAATGCAGTATTATCTGTTATGACAAATTCTCTTCCATCACCCTCAATGTGATTATATACTCCAAGCTCTAATGCCTTAAGCAATGTTGATTTTCCATGATAACCTCCACCAACTATTAATGTTATTCCTTCTGGTATTCCCATTCCTTTAATTAATCCTCTATTAGGTGTATTAAATTCTACCTCTAGCTCCTTAGGTGAAATAAACTTTTTACCATCTTTTAATGGTTTTTGAGAAATCCCACTTTCTCTTGGTAATATAGAATTATTTGCTATAAAGGCAATAAGTTTTTTATCTTTCAATTGTTTTCTTATAAATTCTTGATCTTCTAATAATTTTAATTTGTCATTTAAAGCTTTAATATTTATATTATTATAAATTAAAGTATTTTTAACTATATTAGGTATAATATTAAATAATATTTTTTCTAACTCTTTAGATAATACACTTCTTCCCCTTGCTGGAAATCCAACATAAAATCTAGCCTCTATTTTTTCATTATTTATTATTATTGAAGTTCTTTCTATTACTTGTTGAGAGCATTTACTTATTTCAATAAGTCCACTTTTACCTGAGCCAAATACTTTTTCTCCATACTTATATATATTTTTACTAAATAATCTAGTTAAAAAATCACAAATAGTAATTTTTTTATATTTTTCATCAAATAAATTTTTAGGAAAGTTATTATTACTATTTACTATAACTCTAATCCTTGATGGCGAAGCAAAAGGATCACCTTGAACATGATCTATACTTAAAATATAATCTTCAAAACTATATTGTCCTTCTAATGTCTTATAAGTTTTATATCCACGACCATCAATTTTTTCTAACTCTCTCTTTAAATCACTTAAGTTCTTCATATTTTACTTCCCTTCAGCAAAAAACTCATCAATTAATTTTTCACTCATTCTTCTATACATATTACTCATATTTACTAATGAACATAATAATAAAAAGTTTTTTTCAAACTCTCCATCAAAATTTTTATTTTCATCAACCTTATTGCTTATATTTTCAAATTTTGTAGAAACATCTATTTTAAAGCTTTTTTCATCATTATCACATTCCTCTAGAAAACTTGAATATAATTCTCTTAATGGATAATTTCCTTGCACAGATTTATTTATTATTTCATCTAAACATAATTTAATATCGTTTATTGATAATGCTCCCTTTAAATTATAAATTAAAGACATAAGTATAATATGTTCTTTTGAATATTTTTTATTTTTTATAGGTAATAAAAGCTTTCCTTTAGCATAATTATTAATCATTGTTTTTGTTAATATTTTTTCTTCATCATTTCTTTTTTGATTACTTAATTTAGATTCAAATAATTGAATTACTTGATCCATATATAAATCTATTTCTGGCACTTCTTCTAATTTAATATTACTTTCTAAAGATAAATTATTTAATATTTCTATTATATCCATAGCATCCTCCATATAGTTTTAAAAACTACTTATTATCACTATTATATTTTAATAATAATAGTATTTCCTAATATTTGCAAGAAAAACAGATGTATTTACTGATAATTTGCTTAAATCTACTTAAATTCACTTTGACTATAGTGAACAAATAGCAAATAATATTAATATAATAAAATGTAGTTTTTAAAACTACTTATTGAAATGAGAGGTGTTTATTTATATGTATAAAAAATTAAGAGAACCAATTAATTCTATAACTCATCTTGCTGGTGCTGGATTATCATTAATTGCTTTAATTGCCATGTTGCTTAAAGTAACATTCTCAGGTGGTCCTGCTATTTCAATATTATCTGTTACCATTTTTGGATTAAGTTTAATTCTTTTATATACAACTTCAGGAACTTATCATGGAATAGTATCAACTCAAAAAGTTATTTCATTTTTTCAAAAACTTGATCATTCAATGATTTTTATTTTAATTGCTGGTTCATATGCTCCATTTTGTTTAATAACAATTGGTGGTAAATTTGGATTTACAATGTTTACTGTAATGACTACTATTGCAATTTTAGGTATTGTATTTAAACTTTGTTGGTTTAATTGTCCTAGTTGGGTAGATAGTGCAATGTATATTGGAATGGGCTGGGCTGCATTATTTATGATTAAACCTTTATCAGCAATATTACCTGGAATAAGCTTATTTTGGTTAGTATTAGGTGGTATTTTTTATACTATAGGTGGAATAATTTATGCTACCAATTCTAAAAAATTGAAAATTGGTAATTGGGGCTTCCATGAAATATTTCATATATTCATATTACTTGGTAGTTTAAGTCATTTCATATGTGTATATACTTATGTAATTTAATTTTTATAAAATATAAAAATTAAATTTAGCTACTATTAAATATGATTAATAATAAAAATTTAAAAATTATTTTATATAAAAATCCCTATAAAGTAAACTTCTTTAATACTTTACCTTATATGGATTTTTATCTTCTTACAACACTTTTACTATAATTAAAGAAAATTTTCTGCAATTGATAAAAGATTTTTTTTAGTATTTAAATTTTTATCATCAAGTACTTTTTCTAATAAAAATATTAATATTTCTCCAATAATTTTTCCTGGTTTAATATTTAAATGTGTCATTAAATCAGAACCAGTAACAGCTAAATCTTTTATATAAAGTGGTTCATTATTTTCAAGTATTAATTTTACTCTATTAGAAATATAATCAACCTTTTTTAAAAATGGAACTGGATCCCATAGTGCATTAATATCTGCTCTTTGAAGTTCAAAAAGAATAAATATATTTTTAGGTTCAACACGTCTTAATAATCTTTTTATTTCACCATCAGTTGGCATATAATTAACATCTAATACTAAATGATCATAAATAATCTTAGAAACTCTATCTATAGTATCATTATCAAACTTTAATCTTGATAATATCGGTTTACATATTATAGCGCCTTCTTTAGCATGCCCCGGAAAATAGCAGTGCCCATTAGGTAATTGTTTTAAGGTATTAAGTTTTCCAACATCATGAAAAAGTGCTGATAGCCTTAAAATTAAATCATTACTTGAGGTATTTTTTATTACATTTAAGGTATGATTAAAAACATCTCTATTATGATTATTACAAAGTGGAGTATATCCAACTAAACTATTAATTTCAGGAAGAATTATTCCTAAAATTCCTGTACCCCTAAGTAAGCTTAATCCTTCACAAGGATTGTTAGTAATTAATATCTTACATAATTCATCTCTAATTCTTTCAACACTTATATTTTTTATTAATTCATAATTTGCTTTTATAGCTAAATAAGTATCTTCTTCTATTTGAAACCCTAATTGGCAACTAAATCTAATTGCACGTAACATTCTTAATGCATCTTCTTGAAACCTTTTATTAGGATCTCCCACAGCTCTTATTACCTTATTTCTTATATCTTCTATTCCATTAAAATAATCTATTAAACCCTCTTTCTTATTATAAGCAAGAGCATTTACTGTAAAATCACGCCTTGATAAATCTTCTTTTATATTAAATACAAATTCAACTGATTCAGGGCGACGATTATCAATATATTTTCCTTCAGTTCTATAAGTAGTAACTTCTAAATTTTCATTATTTAATACTACTGTAACTGTTCCATGCTGTATTCCCGTTGGAATAGTTTTTTCAAATAATGATTGTGTTATGCTTGGTAATGCTGATGTAGTTATATCATAATCCTTAGGCATTAATCCCAACAATGAATCTCTAACACATCCCCCAACCATAAATGCCTCATAATTATTTTTATAAAAAGTATCAATAATAAATTGAACATTACTAGGTATATTAATAAACATGATAAATCATCCTTTAAATTAAATTTTCGTTATTATTATATTTTAACATAAATATTATTATAAAGGTTTATAACAATAAATTAGGACTAAAGTTAATTATTATTTATTAACTTTAATCCTTAAACTTTAATTAATTATTACCTTTGTTCCTGATTCTATATTATCATAAATCCACTTTGCATCTTCAGTTTTTAATCTTATGCAACCATGAGAAGCTGGTACTCCTAAAGTATAATCAACAACTTCACTTTGGTCCTTATTATAAGGAACAGAATGAAATAAATAATCTCCATAAAATTGAACCCAATACTTCCCACCTTGATTGTATTTATCTGAAAAAAACCATGCTCCACGTTCGCGTACATCAAATATTCCTGTTGGTGTTTTTTCAGATTCTATTCCTGTAGAACATTTAAAACTTTTAATTTTATCCCAATTATTTATTGAACCTTTATAAATATAAGTAATTTGATCTTTTAAATTTACATAAATTAAATTAGATGTTAAGCTTTCAATATTTAATGTATTAATGTTATTACTTGTTAATGATTGAAGTAACTTAGAAGATGCTGATATTGTTTCTTGTTTATTTTCATTAGAACTTATTGAAGTTAAATAGTTTTCTCTTGCTTCTGAAATTGAATTAATTTTTGCTTCTATATCTGTATCATTTACATCAATAATTGATGTATCTGCATCCTTTAGTAAATTTATTGCTTTAGTATAATAATCATCCTTTACTAATTCATCAGCTTGATTAAATAAACCTTCTTTATATTCATTAACATATTGTTTTATGTACTTATTTGCTTTATTTGCATATTTTGATGTAGAAGGAATTTTCTTTAAATAATCAATTCCCTCCTTAAGGTTTCCATTATTATAACTATCTACTCCTAATAATAAAATGGCTTTATAATCTGATTCAGTTTGTACAACATAATTTTTATCTAATGAAATTATAAGTTTATTTATAGATGAATTTAAAATATTATAACTTTTTATTTCATTAAAAACTATTAATGCCTTTTCTTTTTCTTCATTACTTTCTAATAAACTTTGACATATATTATTAACTACTTCACTAAAATAAGCATTTAAATCATTATTTAATTTCTTTTTCTTTAATTTTAAATAAATACTATCATTATTAATAATTTTTTTAGCTTCAGTAAAATCACAACTATTAAATTTTGAATAAAAATTATTTACGATTGATAAATATTTATAATCTACATAGAAATTTAAAATGACTACCAATAGCAATACAGAACAGGATATAGCAAAAATTTTAAAAACATCCTTATTTTTATTCTTCTTAAATAAATTATCCACATTTATTCCTCCTTATAGTTATTAATAATAATTGACTAATTTTACTGTTTTTAAACCTATTAAAGCATTTATTTCTTGAAAAATTTATTTATTTGTGTTAACATAGTGTTGTTAATAATTTGGAGCGTTAGTTAAACGGATATAACATGCCGCTACGGACGGCACATTAAGGGTTCGATTCCTTTACGCTCTGCCATGAAAGAACTATTGATTTTCAATGGTTCTTTTTTTATTTATAAAAAATCATTTTATTTGGAAAACTATTAATATAGTTTTAATAAAGAGGTATTAAAAATATGATTGATATTTTAATAAGTCAAGTAGATGAACATAATGAAAGTAATATATTAGCAACAAAAGAACTAAATCCAGAAATTATCTATTTTATAAAGGATAAATCATGCAATAATAAAGCTGATACATTAAAAAAATATTATGAAAGAAATTTTAAAAATATAAAATTAAATTTTTTTGATATTAAAGAAGGAGATAATACCGCCTTAGAAAAATTAATAAAAAATATTGAAAATAAAAATATAATAGTAAATTTGACAGGTGGAAAAAGAGTAAATTCTTTAATCTTATTAAACTTATGTTTAAAGAATAATTTAAAATCATTATATATTGATATTAAAGAAAAAATATTATATGAATTTAAAGATAATGCTATATCAATTTTAAATAAAGCTTTTGAGGATTTAGAGATAGATGATATAGTTAAAGCTTCAGGAGGAATGATTGTTGAAGATGCCTCCCAACTATATAATAAAAAAGATTTAATATTTTTTTCAGAACAAATCTCAAAAAATATATCATTATGGCATGAACATAAGCAAAAATTATATGACTCAAGCATATTTGAGCATGACTCATATAATCAACAAAGAATTTATATTCATACTAACAATTTATCTAAAGAAGAAAATAAGTTATTAAATTTAATCTTAGATAATCTTGTTAAAATGAAAGAAATTACTTTAAGAAATACCACTGATAAAATTACAATTGATTTTTTAAATAATTATCTTAAAGCATTTATATTCAAAAGTGGTACTTGGCTAGAAATTGAAACTAATAAACTTATAAATAAAATAGATGAAATAGATGAATCTAAAAATGGAGTTATGTTTTTATGGAATGATAGTAATGAAATCGTTAGAAATGAAGTTGATGTAGTTGCAGTAAAAGATTCTGTTCCAATATTTATTTCTTGTAAGGATAGCGATAAATATAATGAAATGGCATTAAATGAACTAAATGTTTATGCTGAAAAATTTGGTGGAGATAATTCATATAAAATTTTAGTAGCTACAAAAGATCCTATAAAGTCTCCTGTTAAAATAAGAGCTAAGGAAATGGGAATTAATATAATAATATTCGATGGTAATGAAGAAAAATTTTTAAAGACTATTAAATCAATAATAAAATAATTATTTAAAATTAATTATCTAAAAATAGAAATTATATCTTTAAAAATATAATTTCTATTTTATATTTTACTTTAACTTTTCTCCTATTTTCTCACCCATATTAACTTTACTTTCAAATCCAAATGATGATTGAAGTAAAATATCATCATCTATTGAAACCATATCTTTTTTAAAAAATAAAATAGTTGTTGAGCCTCCAAATTTAAAATATCCCTTTTCATCACCTTTTTTAACTTTTTTATTAGGAGTATAGCTTTGAATTATTGAACCTACACAAGTAGCCCCAACTTCAACATGAATTATATCTCCAAAATTTTTTGAATGAAATATAGACCATTCTCTTTTATTTTGACAATATAACTTAGGAATTCTTTCTAGTGCTGTTGGATTAACCGAATAATAATTTCCTGTAACAATATTTGACTTTTCTGTAATTCCATCATCTACAAAATGTAATCTATGATAATCTGTTGGACATAATCTTAAAACTAAGCAAACTCCTCCATTATATTCCTTTGCAATTTCATCATCCTCAATTAATTCTGATAAACTATATGTAATTCCCTTTACTTGAATTAATTTATTTATATCTATATTAGTATAAGCCATTAATCTACCATCACCAGGAGAAATCAATACATTTTTATCTTTATTTATTGGACGTGCCTCTTTTGTAAGCCTTCTTATAAAAAATTCATTAAAGTTTTCAAAATCAGATGAAGTATTTACGCACATATCCATATCAATATTAAAAGTTGAGATAAAGGAAGAAATTTTTCTTTTACTCAATTTGCTATCACAATAAATTCCATATAACTTTGAAAATATTTTTCTTTTAATAAATAATTCTACAAATCCTTTTCCTATTGGTGATTCATATGCCCAATTAATATACTTTTCTCCAGCCACTGCTTCTGTATCATACTTATTAGTTTTTCTATTATAAATTTGTATCATGAATTTATTTCCTTTTTATTATTTTTAAATTATAAAAATACTATTAATTATATATAACCACTATTATAATATATTAACATATATTTTTTTAATAGTTTATTAACAATTAATAGTATAAAATTTATTTGAAAGTAATACTATAAAATACTAGAATTAAGTTATAGAAAGAAAAATAGTTTATGGCATATGGAGGATAAAATGAGTTTAGAGATAAAAATAGTAAATGCAACAATAAATATATTTAAAGAAAAAGGTGTTAAATTTACTATGGATGATTTGGCAAATAATCTTGGAGTCAGTAAACGTACCTTATATGAAAATATAGATAGTAAAGAAACATTATTAAATTTATTAGTAGATGACATATTTGATTCAATTACAGAAAAGGGAAAAGAAATACTTAATGATGCTACCATTGATAATTTAGAAAAATTAAAAAGAATCTTTACTCTTTTACCTACATCTTACGATGCAATTGATTATACAAAAATACATGAAGTAAAAAAGTTTTATCCTAAAATTTATGAAAAAATAATGAATAGATTAGATTTAGCTTGGGAACACACTAATATCTTAGTAAAAAAATGTATTGATGAAGGATTGATAAAAAAGGTAAATATTTATCTTATGAAAAGTGTTTTAATAGGTAGTATACGAATTATATTAGAAGATAATAATTTAAGAAAAGAAAAAATAGACTATTCTGAAACAATGAAAAATATTGTAGATATAATGTTTGATGGATTAACAATTAATTAAATAATTAATAAAAAAATATCATAATAAGGAGTCTAAAAAATAGACTCCCATATTATGATATTTCCATTATTCTCCAAATTTTTCTAAGAATTCATCATAAGTCATAGTTCTATCAAAGATAGATCCATCATCATTTACTCTTATAATTCTATTTGCAACTGTTTGAACAAATTGATGGTCATGAGAAGCAAATAAAACATTACTATTATAGTCTTTTAATCCATTATTTACAGCTGTAATTGATTCAAGGTCTAAGTGGTTAGTAGGTCCATCTAAAACTAATACATTTGCACTAGAAAGCATCATTCTAGAAAGCATACATCTAACCTTTTCTCCTCCTGATAAAACATTAGCTTCTTTTAAAGCTTCTTCTCCAGAGAATAACATTCTTCCTAAGAATCCTCTAATATAACTTTCAGATTTTTCTTCTGAGAATTGTCTTAACCAGTCAACTAAGCTTAATTTACAATCATTAAAGTATTCAGAGTTGTCTTTAGGGAAATATGCAGTAGTTATAGTGATACCCCATTTAAATTCACCTGAATCTGGTTCCATTTCTCCATTTATTATCTTAAATAAAGTAGTTATTGCAATTTCATTTCCTACAAAAGCAATCTTATCTTCTTTATTTACTCTAAAGCTTACATTATCTAAAACTTTAACTCCATCAATAGTCTTAGATAATCCTTCAACTACTAATATATCATTACCGACTTCTCTTTCAGGCTTAAATCCAACAAATGGATATCTTCTGCTTGAAGGTTGAATATCATCTAAAGTAATTTTTTCTAATAACTTTTTACGAGATGTTGCTTGCTTAGACTTAGAAGCATTAGCACTGAATCTTGCAATGAAGTCTTGCAATTCTTTAATCTTTTCTTCTTTTTTCTTATTTTGATCCTTAGCCATTTGAGTAGCTAATTGGCTTGATTCATACCAGAAATCATAGTTACCTACATATAGCTTAATCTTTCCAAAGTCAACGTCAGCCATGTGAGTACAAACTTCATTTAAGAAATGTCTATCATGTGATACAACTATAACTGTTCCCTCAAAATCTCCTAAGAAGTTTTGAAGCCATTTAATTGATTTTATATCTAAGTGGTTAGTAGGCTCGTCCAGTATTAATATTCCTGGGTTACCAAATAAAGCTTGAGCAAGTAATACTTTAACTTTTTCAGCACCAGTTAACTCAGACATTAATTTATAGTGAGCATCAGTTCCAATTCCTAATCCTTGTAATAAAGATGATGCTTCTGATTCTGCTTCCCAACCATTTAATTCAGCAAATTCACCTTCTAACTCAGCTGCTTTAATTCCATCTTCATCTGAAAAATCTGGTTTTGCATATAATGCATCTTTTTCTTTCATTATAGTATGTAATCTTTCATTACCCATTATAACTGTTTCTAAAACTGGGAATTCATCATACTTATAGTGGTCCTGACTTAAAACTGACATTCTTGTATTTGGAGCTATTACAACTTCCCCAGTATTTGGTTCAACTTCTCCAGATAATATTTTTAAAAATGTAGATTTTCCAGCCCCATTAGCACCTATAACACCATAACAGTTACCAGGAGTAAATTTGATGTTAACATCTTCAAATAACTTACGAGACCCGTATCTTAAACTTACATTTAAAACATTTATCACTCAACATACCTCATTTCATTTATTATTCTTTCGATATTATAACATAAAAATTTTAACTTTGTCTTAAAATATAACATAATTAAACTAGTGAATTAGTGAGAAATCTTCAAAAAAAATCATTGTAAAAAATTTTTTATACAAAAAAAGATTTAATATCATAAATAAGAATTCAAATTATTATTTGGAAAAATAAGTTTTTTTATATATACTAATAAAAGTAATATAAGGAAATTGAAAACTTACTAAATTTTCAATTTCCTTTATTTTATTAATCTCTTACTATTCTTTCTTCATCTATTCCAAATAAATAAAGATAGCTTTCCTTTACATTTTTACCTATTATTTTTTCTAATGCATCTTTATAATATTTAATTTGTAATTTATATCTTTGAATTACTTCATTTATATTATTATCATCTACATAATCAGTTTTATAATCTAAAAGAACTATTCCATCTTCTTCCTCAAAAAAGCAATCTATTATTCCTTGAAGTCTTATTTTTTCATCAGCATAAGTTTCTACATTTAAATTTGAATCATATTCAACGCTACTTAGTTGTGTAAAAAACGGTAATTCCCTACTTACTAATCTTCCTTCCTTATAAGCTATTAACAACCTTTTTCCTAAACTACTTTCAAAAAATTTGTATATTTTATTATGCCATACAACAGAAGCTTCCTTTTCAGTTAATGACTTATCCATTACCATTTCTTTAATTTGTTCTTTTATTTCAGTTACATTATTTACTCTATCATAATTTAATCTTTGCATAACATAATGAATTACAGTACCTCTTTCAGCTGCAGATAAACCTTTTTCTTCTTTTAAAAATTTAGGTTTTAAAACTTGTTTTTCTTTAAATACTTCAACTACATCATGTATTTCATCACCATAAGTAAATTCCTTTTTCTTTAAATCAGAAACTGAAATATTACTTGGCAACATAGAACACTCTACAAATTTATATTTATAATCAAGCCTTCTATTTATTTCATTATCTACAACAACTTCTTTATAATTTATAATAGATTTCTTTTCTTCAACTTCATCTATAACTTCTAAATTTTTATCCATTATTAACAAATTTTTATTCCAAAACTTAATATCCCATTTAGAAAAATCACTTGTTATTAATTCTCTACCAGCCCCTGCAACATTTCTTAACTTTTCTCCACAAACATGTTTACATATAGCCATACAAATCCAATCTAAATATGATTTTCCCTTTAGCACTTCTGAAGGTAAAATTATATTTTCATCTAATGCTGCTGAAGAAACCCAATTATTAATTGATTTTTCTAAATTACTTGTTGCTCCAGTAATAATTAACTTTTCTTTTGCCCTAGTAAATGCAACATATAGTATTCTCATTTCTTCAGATAAAGTTTCTAGTCGTATTCTTTTTTTTATTGCTTCTTTAGCTAAAGTAGAATATGAATTTCTTGTTTCTAAATTAACGTAACTAGGGCCGAATCCTAATTTTTCATGATATAAAACAGAATTAGATAAATCAATTAAATTAAATTGTTTACCCATTCCACTAGTAAATACTACAGGAAACTCAAGTCCCTTGCTTTTATGAATACTCATAATTCTAACTACATCTTCATTTTCCCCAAGTACCTTTGCACTTCCCATATCACCAGAAGATTTTCTTAACTTATTTATAAAATTTATAAAATTAAATAATCCCTTAAAACTAGTACTTTCATATTGTTTTGCTCTTTGGAAAAGTATTTTTAAATTTGCCTGTCTTAGCTTCCCATTTGGCATTGCCCCAACATATCCATAAAATGCAGTATCCATATACAAATACCATATAAATTCATCTATAGGAGTATAAATTGATTTTTTTCTCCATTTATTTAATGCTGCTACAAAACTAACACACTTAAACTTTAAATCTTCACTAACCTCATGAATGCCTTCTGTTACTTCTTTTATTATTTCATAAAAATATAAGTCTTTATGCAATAATCTTAAATCACTTAACTCTTCAGCAGTAAATCCAACTATAGGTGATCTTAAAAGTGCAATCATAGGTACATCTTGTAATGGATTATCTATTACCTTTAGCAATGACATTATTGTTCTAATTTCAATTGATTCAAAGTATCCACTTCCTGTATCTGCATATACTGGAATACCTTCAGAGCCCAATTCATCTAAAAATATTTCTGCCCAATTTTTAGTTGCTCTTAAAAGAATAACTATATCCTTATATCTTACATCCCTATATTCATTAGTATCTTTATCAAATACCTTAAATTTCTTTCCATCCTTAGGTTCAAATAATTCCTTTATTCTTTTAGAAACAATCTTTGCTTCTAAGGTAATTGCATCTATATCTTCTTCCTCTTCCTTACCTTCACTTTCTTCATCAGAAACATCTATATTTTCTTCTTTAACAATTCCTGATTTATCTAATATGTGAAGTTCTATATCTCCCCCTAATATTGAGTTTTCATCATTTGTAGATTTAAAATCTGCTCCTAGGTTTAATGTTTCTTCATTTGTATATTCAAGCTCCCCTACAGTTTGAGACATAACCATTTTAAATATATAGTTAACACCTTCTATAACTTCCTGTCTGCTTCTAAAATTTTTATATAATTGAATTTTTCTATTACTCTTTCCTTCCTTTAAGGAGTACTTATTATATTTATCTAAAAATAATTCTGGTTTTGCCTGTCTAAATCTATATATACTTTGCTTAACATCCCCAACCATAAATACATTTGCTTCTTTTAAGCTTCTCCTTGAAACTAAATCAATTATAGTTTCTTGAACACTATTAGAGTCTTGATATTCATCAACTAATACTTCATCAAAAAATTCTCTAAAATGCTCTGCAACTTTTGAAGGTATAATATTATTATTTTCATCTTTATCAATTAATATTTTTAAACAAAGGTGTTCCAAATCATTAAAGTCTAATATGTTTTTTTCTCTTTTCTTTTCATCAAATCTTCTTAAAAACTCAAGAGTTATTGATGCTAATGTCTTCATAAAAGGATATACACCTATTATTCCATCTAGGGCTTCTTGAGGGGTAAATTCAAATGTACTTTCAATTAATCCTTTTACTTTCTTCTTAACCGAATCTCTTATATTTTTTACTGCATTTTGTGCATTTTCATCTGAAACTTGATTTTTCTTAACAGTTTTTAACTTAATAAAAGAAATAGAATTTAATGCAATATAAATGTCATTTAATCCACCATTTAAACTTTCATATGCATTTTCTAAGTAATTATAATCACTATAAAAAGCATCTAAATAAGGTTCTAATCCACTAGTATCATTAATTATTTCAATTGCCCTTTTATACATATTTAAAAAACCATTTAATTCAACTCTTAAATTGTCCCTTAATACCTTTACCCATTCACTTTTATCAAATTCTTCTAATGTACTAATATTAAAATCTTCTGCTTTTTCCTTTAACCATTGTTGTGGCCATGGTCCACTCATAGAAAACCTATATAATGAAAGTATCATTTCCTTTAATTTTTCATCATCCTTAGAACTGCTATATGCTTCTATTAATTTTTTAAAATCTTCATTGTCCTCTTCATAATATTCTTCAAAAAGCTCTTCAATTATTTCATTTTTCATTAAAATAGCTTCAGTTTCATCACCAATTCTAAAACTTGGATCTAAATCAATAGTATAAAAATAATTTTTAATTACATCTAAGCAAAATGAATGCATAGTAGTTATATTAGCCCTACTTAATAAGGTAAGTTGTCTTTGAAGATTTTTGGAATTAGGACTTTTTTCTAATGATTTTGATATAGCTGATGCTATTCTTTCCCTCATTTCTGATGCTGCTGCACTAGTAAAAGTAACAACTAAAAGCTTATCTATATCCACTGGATTTTCTTCATTTGTTATTATCCTTATAATTCTTTCAACTAAAACAGCAGTTTTACCTGAGCCAGCAGCTGCAGCCACAAGTAAATTACACCTTCTTGTTTCAATTGCTTGAAGCTGTTCATTAGTCCATTTAGTATCTTCCATATTTACTTACCTTCCTCCTCATTTACTTTATTGCTCATTGCATTCCATAAATCATCCTTTTTCTTCCTTAAAATTACTTTATATTTATTATCTCTTATTGAAGTATCAAATTGACATATTGCAGAGTAATTACAATAATCACAATATGTTACCTTTGATGATTTACAGGGCTCTATTTTGACTTGCCCACTAAGCATTTCCTCACAAATTTCAATCATTTTATCATTAACATAATTTCTTAATAATTCAAATTGCTCTTTTGTTACTACTGAACTAGAACTTGTAAAATCTCCATCCTTTTTAAAAGCTGCTGGAATTATTAATGAGTATGTTTCCATATCCTTATCCATTGCTTTTACAAGTTCTACATTTTTTAATAATAATCCATCCATTTTTAACTTTTTCAATACTTCAACTTGTATTTCTTCTTCACTTAGTGCTTTTTTAGATTTAATTATTGGATTATCAATTTTAAAATATAATATTCCTCCTGGCATACATTGTGTTTTTAAAATTTGCTCTGAATTTTTTAATATAGCATCTAAATATACCAATAATTGTATTTGTAATCCATAATATAATTCATTTAAGTCAAAACTCTTAGAACCTGATTTATAATCAACTATTCTTATATACGTTTCACCATTTAACTCAACCTTATCTATTCTATCTACTCTACCCCTTAAATAAACAGTTTCTTTTGATGGTAATTCTAATTTTATTGGATTTGAATCCTCAAAGTCTCCAAAATCAAATTCACTTTTAAAAATATCAAACTCACCTTTTCTCATTTGTTCTGATATTACAGTTACTGATTTAGTTATTGTCTTTTTAAATCTTTCTGAAAAATATTGATATTTTTTATTACTATTTAAAATAGAATTTGTTTCATTTTTCAGCTTATTATTAACAAGTTCATTAACTATTTCACTACATCTTTCTTTAGTTAATTCACTCCATGATATATTTTCTTTTCTTATTTTATTAGTAAACTTATCTAATATATCATGCATAAATGACCCTAAATCTGGAGCAGAAAATTCATATACCTTTCTATCTTTTGCCTTTAAGCCATATTGAACATAATAACTAAACGGACATTGAGCGTACTTTTCTATTCTAGATACACTAAACATTAATCTTCCATTTTCATTACTATATAACCTTTTTATTTTTTCTCTTGGTATTTTTTCAACTAAATTAGTATAATTTAACCCATTAAAAATAATTTTAGTTCTATCCTTAAATTCTTCACTTTCTTCAAACCACTTAAATGTACTTATCCAATGAGGATCAATTTCTTCGTTTTCATATTCTTTTCTTAAAGCTTCTATAAGTTCATTAAGTGTTGGTATTGGAGCTGTTATATTATAATACTTATCATTAGATAAATTCTTATTAACTATTTCACTTTCTTCTTGTAACCTTGGTAAAATCTTTTTTAATCTAGGTATTATTATTGATGGTCTTAATGATTTTCCCTCAAAATCAGCCATTGGATAAGTAATCATTAAATAATTTGAAGGAATAGTTAATGCTGTATAAACCATAAACTGTTCTTCAAATACTCTGCTTCTTGTATCACTTGCTAATTCTATTCCCAAATTCTTAAGTTCAAGTCTATCTTCATCAGATAATATTCCTTCCTCCTTATTTGAGGATGGAAGTACACCATCATTAGCTCCTACTATATAAAGTGCTTTTACATCTCTCCCCTTTATTCTAGCTATATCACCTATATTTACCTGATCTAAAGCCATAGGAATTACTCCTATTTCCTTTTCCTCAAATCCTGATATTAATATTCTAGAAAATGTTTTTAAATCAACCTCTTCATCACCTAATACCTCTACTGCTTGATCTAACATATCCATTACTATAGATGGTACTTGTGTATATTCCTTAATCTTATCTTGTAATCCATAACTATTAAAATCTTCAAGCCATTTATCCATTGTTTCAAATGCATTTATTTCTAATAAAAATTCATATAAAGCTGTACAATATGTTTTTACAGTTACATTTCCCTTAATCTTATCATGTAAATTAATTATTGGTCTTCTGATTTCTTCCATATATTCGAAGATCTCAATTTCTTCTGAAGTAATTTCCCCATCTGTATTAGTTATTAATTCCCTAGTCCACTTATATCCCTTAATTCCGTTAGCTAAAATATAATTTTCTAATTTGTCAATAAATGATGATTCTAATGTTATAAGACCACTTTTAACATATTTAAACACACTTTCATAAGACCAATTACTACTTAATATTTCTAATACTGATATTATTAATACAATTAGTGGATTACTTAATATTTCCCTTTTTTTATCAAGGAAATATGGTATATTATATTCATTAAAAATTACTGCCGTAATTTTGTCATAACTATCTATTTCTCTACATACTACAGCTATATCTTTATATCTATATCCTTTATCCCTTACAAGTCTTAAAATATCCTGAGCTATCCATTCAATTTCGGAATAATTATTATTAGCTTTATATAATCTTACATCCTTACATTCTTCTTTATATACCTTAAAAGGAAAGTTAAAGAAATATTTTTCTATATGCCCTAATTCTTTACTTTCTTTAAATCTATAAATATTTTTCTTATTTAAATTAACAGGTTCTTTATAAGAAATATTATTTTCCTGCATCATTTTTAATAATTTATTTTCCGTATTTTTTATTACATCAAATATATCAGTTTCGCCCTCTATAAATTGAATTTCACCATCATTACATAAAGTAATATTCATATTTTTACATTGCTTAGCTAATGTTTTCAATACTTCTATTTGTTGAGGCGTAAATGTTGTAAATTCATCAATCCAAATTTCACAATCATTATATAAATCACATTCTTTTAATTTTTCTGATAAAATTGATAATATGTCATCTGAATCTATATATTCCTTATGAAGATTTTTATTAAATGTTTCATAAATTGATGATAAATCATTTATTTTATCTTTTAAGTCTTTGTCTTTTATTTCTATCTGTTTTTCATTAAGAATTTCCTGAGTAATATTATATTTTTTAAATTCAGTTATTGATTTTGATACTGTACCAACAAATCCTTGTTGCTTACTTATTCTATTAAAATATTTAAACTCTTCTCCTTTATCCTTTAATAATTTATAAATAAGCATATTCTTACCTGAATCTTCTATTATATTAATGGCTCTTCCACCGCATTTATCAAAAACTCTTGTTGCCATTCTCTTAAAGCTTAATACTTCTGCTTTAAGTAATGCTCTTTCTCCTATATACTCCAATAACTTCTTTTCTGTTTGGAATGTATACTGATCTGGTACAAGTAATATTAATTTATTATTTTTATCATTATCTAATTTTTTCTTTATTTGATTTAAACAATAATGACTTTTACCTGAGCCAGCTCTACCAAAAATAAATCTAATTCCCATAAGTGCCTCCTTACCATTTATATCTTAATAATATTTTTTTTAATTACTTTTTTATTCTTATATTAATTTGTGGTTTATATAACAATATAATATAAATTTAATACTTATATATTAATGATACTATACATTATTTAAACCTATAATAACTTTATTGATATATAAAATAATTATATCTAATATTAATAAAATAAAATAAAAAAATAAGCTACAACAAGTATAAATAATTGAATTTTCTAAAACTAGTTAATTCAAAATTTATACTTATTGTAGCTCTTTATAAAATATTTATTATTGTTCCGTTATTGCTAAAGCTGCAGCTCCTAAAACACCTGCTTTTCCACCTAATACAGCTTTTTCTACTGTACAACTATCAGCAAAAGTTTTTAAAGCTCTTTCTCCAACTACTCTTCTTATAGTATCTAATACTATACTACCACCATTAATTACTCCTCCACCAATAACTACTTTTTCTGGATCAAAGTTAGTTATTGTATTAGCTACTGCTATTCCAAGGTAATTTAATGAAGTTTCTAATATATTTTTAGCTACTCTATCACCATTAGCAGCTTCTTTAAATACTTCTTTAGATGTTACATTTTCATAATTTTTTAATGATGTTTCAACATTAGTGGCTACTGCTTCCTTAGCTCTTTTACCTATTGCTGTACCTGAACCTAAAGCTTCTGCACATCCAATGTTTCCACACCCACATCTTGGGCCTTCATTTGCAACAATAGTATGTCCAATTTCTAAAGCATTTCCTGTAGTTCCTCTAAATAATTTTCCATTTATAACAGCTCCACCGCCAATTCCTGTACTTGCTGTTATAAATACCATATTTTCAGTACCTTTTCCTGCTCCAAACATAAATTCTCCTAGTGTTGCAACATTTGCATCATTATCTAAATAAGTTGGTAAATCATATGCTTCTCTTATAGTTTTAACTATTTCAAAATTTTTAAAAGGTAAATTTGAATTTTCAATTATAACACCATTTTTTACATCTAATGGTCCAGGAGAACCGATTCCAATTGACTTTATTAAATTTTTTTCAGTTCCATCTATAACATAATTTATAGCATCTATTATTCTTCCCATAACAGCATTTTCGCCTTCAAAAGCTAAAGTTTCAACTGTTTTTTCTTTTATAATATTTCCTTCTAAATCTACTAAAGCTGTGTAAATCTTAGTTCCCCCTAAATCTACACCTACAACATATTTTTTTTTCATCTATTACCCTCCCAACAAATACGTTATGCTAACCTAACTATATAAAAGTATACCATTTAATTGTTACGTTTACAATTATTAATTGCGAATTTTTGGATATTTATGTATTTAAGTTTTCCTAAAGCTTATTTTTTTACTCAAAAAAAGCATCTAACATTAGTTAGATGCTTTTGGCGGAGAACAAGGGATTCGAACCCTCGCACCAGTATTATCCAGCCTACTCCCTTAGCAGGGGAGCCTCTTTAGCCACTTGAGTAATTCTCCACTTATGGCGGAGAGACAGGGATTCGAACCCTGGGTACGCTCACACGCACGCCGGTTTTCAAGACCGGTGCCTTAAACCAACTCGACCATCTCTCCTCGGAACAATTGCTATTATATCAGCATGTAATATATTATGTCAACACTTTTTCAAAAAAATTTTTTAATTAATTTTATACATATTTTATATTATCTTATAACCACCTAAAAACTACTCAAAGCCTATTTAATGTTTTTATAATTGCCATAATACTATATACCATTATTAACAAAAAATGATGAATTTAGAATAAAAACACTATTCCAAATTCATCATATTATCTAAAGATATTTTAATATTTTATTATTCAGAAAGTTGTCCATGTTTTTCATAATTAGTAATTCTACTAATTTTATTTTCTTCATTTACAAAGACAACTTTTGGTTTATGATTCTTTACCTCTTCTGTATCTAAATCACAATAAGCCATTAATATTATTTTATCTCCAACTTGTACACATCTTGCAGCTGCTCCATTTAAACAAATCATTCCTGTTCCTCTTTCACCTGCTATAGTGTATGTCTCAAATCTAGCTCCATTATCTATATCTACAATATGCACCTTTTCATACTCATATATTCCAGCTGCATCTAATAAATCCTTATCAACTGTAATACTTCCCACGTAGTTTAATTCAGCTTGTACTACTGTTGCTCTGTGTATCTTGCCCTTTAACATATTCACTTTCATTGTTTTTTTCTCCCTTTGCTATAATTCATATGTGAAATTATCTATTAATCTTGTTTTACCTATAAATACTGCTATTGCAACTAATATAGATTTGCTTATTTCTTTAACTTCTTCTAATGAATTACTGTCTACTATTTCTATATAATCAATTTTAGCTAATTTTTCAGATTTAATATTATTTTCTATAACTTCAATTATATTAACTACATTTCTTTCCCCACTTTGAATTTTTTCCTTAGCTAACTTTAATGACTTATTTAAAATAGTAGCTACTTTTCTTTCCTCTAATGATAAATAAGTATTTCTTGAACTTTTAGCTAGGCCATCCTCTTCCCTTATAATAGGACATCCTATTATTTCAATATCAATATTTAAATCTCTAACCATCCTTTTAATTACAGCTAATTGTTGTGCATCCTTTTCTCCAAAATATGCTCTATCTGGAGCAACTATATTAAATAACTTAGTTACAACAGTACATACTCCCCTAAAATGTATAGGCCTGCTTTTACCACATAACCCTTTTGTTAATCCATTCATATCTACAAATGTAGAAAAATCATTAAAATACATTTCCTCATTTTCAGGATGGAATATAAGATCAGTACCAGCCTTTTCACATACTTCACTATCTCTTTTTAAATCCCTTGGATAGCTTTCTAAATCTTCTTTTGGTCCAAATTGCATAGGATTTACAAATATACTTACAACTACTTTATCATTTTCTTCATAAGCCCTTTTTATAAGACTTTCATGACCCTCATGTAAATATCCCATAGTTGGAACAAAGCCCACTGTTAACCCTTGCTTCTTCCATTCCTTTACTTGGTTTCTTACATCATTTATTTTTCCTACAATTCTCATTTTTTCTTCCCCTTTTAATATAACTTTTCAATTGCTTCATCACTTATTTTAAAAGAATGTTCTTCTGCTGGGAAAACTCCATCTTTAATCTCTTCAATATATTTTCTAAATGCTATATTCATTTTTTCACCTAAATTTTCATATTTTTTAACAAACTTAGGTGTAAAATCGCTAAATACTCCTAACATATCTTGATAAACAAGGATTTGACCATCACAATTTACTCCTGCTCCTATTCCTATTGTTGGAATGGATAATTTTTCACTTATTATTGCTGCTAATTTAGCAGGAACACATTCTAATACAACTGCAAAAGCTCCTGCCTTTTCTATTGCTAAAGCTTCATCAATAAGCTTTTTAGCTGCTTCTTCATCTTTTCCTTGAACTTTAAATCCACCAAATGCATTAACTGATTGTGGCGTTAATCCAATATGCCCCATAACAGGTATTGATGCTTTTACTATTGCTTCTATTTTGTCACAAACTTCAATTCCACCTTCTAATTTAACTGCTTGTGCTCGTCCTTCTTTAATTAGTCTTCCTGCATTAACTACAGCATCATAAACGCATGTCTGATAAGACATAAAAGGCATATCTGCAACCACTAAAGTATTTTTAGCACCTCTAGTTACTGCACTAGTATGATGTATCATATCTTCCATTGTAACTGATAAGGTATCTTCATACCCTAAACAAACCATTCCTAAAGAATCCCCTACTAAAATTCCATTTATCCCTGCTTCATCAATTATTTTTGCTGTTGAATAATCATATGCCGTAAGCATAGAAAGTTTCTCATTTTTTTGTTTAGCTTCTTTAAAAGTAACTACTGTATTTTTCATAATCATTCTCCCAAATATTCTTCTAAATTCTTATAATCCCTATTTAAGTTTTTTACTTTTGCTATTTTTAATATATTTCTTGATAATAATCTATATAATTCCTTATCCTCTTCTCTCAAAACATCTAAATGATTAATAACAGTAACTAAATCACCTCTTTCTACTGGTCCTGTTAAGCTATCAATAACCCCTTTCTCCTTAATGTTCTTTAAATTAAATTCTATTAATGGATAAAGTGCTTTCATAGCTGTTTCTTTTGTAAATCCACAATCTTCAAGATAATTAATTGCATTGTTAATTAACCCTAATATAAGATTGCTAACTGTTACTGATGCAGCATGATAAAGTGATTTATTTTCCTTTGAAATAATCGCTACATCATTTCCTAAACTAGAAAAAAGATGCTTAAAATATTCAATATGTTTATTGTGTCCTTCAATTGTAATAAATGCTTGAGATAAATTTTTGTAAGAATTATATTTGTCTGAAATAGCAAACATTGGGTGAATAGAATAACCATAGGCACCATGATTATTTATATTTGAAAAGATTTCTGAAGAAATAGAGCCACTACAATGACATATCAATTTATCTTTGATTGATAACCTATTAATTTTATTCCAAACTCCTTGTATTTCACCATCAGGTGTTGTAATAAATATAGCATCACTATCTTCAATTAACATTTCTAAGTTGTCATATTTTTTGGTACCTGTAAAGATTGCAGCTTCTTTAGCTGAATGCTTGCTCTTACTATAGTACCCATTTAAGTCTATATTATTTTCTTTTAGATATTTTCCTAAGGAAAAGCCAACCTTTCCTGCTCCAATAAATCCAAATTTCATAATTATCACCCCCTAAAAGAGCATGATAGTAATTAGTCTCATTCAAAATTGATATGAGCTATTTCTTTTAATCTTTAAATTTTCAAATATATAAGGTGCGGTTTAATTAAAATACCACCCATATTAAATCTATCATATTTCTAAAATTTGTCAATATTTATTGTATGATACTTAATTTCTATTTTATTAAATATAAAATCCACTGGTATAACTAACTTTAATTTCTTTTATGCATAAAAAAGGGGGCTGTCGCACTAAAGCTTTTATACACAATATATTGTTTTAAAAAATAAAAATTAATACAATATATTGTAGTATTTATTCTTAATGCGACATTCCCCTTTATATTACTTTTATTATCTTATTACTTCTTTTCCACCCATGTAAGGTCTTAATGCTTCTGGAATATTTATTGATCCATCTTCATTTAAGTTATTTTCTAAAAATGAAATTAACATTCTTGGTGGAGCAACAACTGTGTTATTTAAAGTATGTGCAAAGTACTTTCCTTTTTCTCCATTTACACGAATCTTCAATCTTCTAGCTTGTGCATCACCTAAATTAGAACAACTTCCAACCTCAAAGTATTTCTTTTGTCTTGGAGACCATGCTTCTACGTCTATAGATTTAACCTTAAGATCTGCTAAATCTCCTGAACAACATTCTAATGTTCTAACTGGGATATCTAATGAACGGAATAAATCTACTGTATTCTTCCATAACTTATCAAACCATTCTTTACTTTCCTCTGGCTTACAAACAACTATCATTTCTTGTTTTTCGAATTGATGAATTCTATAAACTCCTCTTTCTTCAATTCCATGAGCACCCTTTTCTTTTCTGAAACATGGTGAATAACTAGTTAAAGTTTGAGGAAGAGAATCTTCTTTTAATATAGTATCAATAAATTTACCAATCATAGAATGTTCACTAGTTCCTATTAAATATAAATCTTCACCTTCTATTTTATACATCATTGATTCCATTTCAGCAAAGCTCATAACACCTGTAACAACTTCGCTACGAATCATAAATGGAGGTATACAATATGTAAATCCTCTATCAATCATGAAATCTCTTGCATAAGAAAGTATTCCTGATTGTAATCTAGCAATATCTCCCATTAAATAATAAAATCCATTACCAGCTACTTTTCTAGCTCCATCTAAATCTATTCCATTTAATTTTTCCATTATTTCTGTGTGATATGGTATTTCAAATTCTGGTACTAATGGTTCACCAAATTTTTCAACTTCAACATTTTCACTATCATCTTTTCCTATTGGAACACTTGGATCAATAATATTAGGAATAACTAACATTATATTTTTTATTTTTTCTTGAAGTTCAGTTTCCTTTGCTTCTAATTCAGTAAGACGATTAGCTTGCTCATTAACCTTAGCCTTTAACTCTTCTGCTTCTTCTTTCTTTCCTTGCCCCATTAATGCACCAATTTGCTTAGAAATTGTTTTTCTATTAGATCTTAAAGAGTCAGCTTCTTGTTGTGTAGCTCTACTTTCAACATCTAAAGCAATAACTTCATCAACTAATCCAAGCTTTTGATCTTGAAACTTATTTCTAATATTTTGTTTAACTATTTCTGGATTTTCTCTTAAAAATTTTAAATCTAACATAATATCCTCCAAATCACTTATTTTATTATTTTCTGATATAAAAAAAGGAGCCTTTATCCCATAAAAGGGACGAAAAACTCCGTGTTGCCACCCTAATTGATAATAATATTTATATTATTATCCACTCTTTACTAAACTAACGGGTTTATCCGTACTGCTCATCACAGTCCCTCTAAGGTGGATTCATAAAACATTGCTATCAGTTTGCACCAAACACTGACTCTCTAAAAAACAATAATCTTATTACTAGCCTCTTCAACGGTTTAACTTAAAATCTTTTGTTATAATATTAAATATATTATAATCTTCTACTTATTGTCAATATCTCTAGTGCAAATTATATCTACACCACTATTTAATATATTCTTACATATAATGCTTCCCATTTTTATAGGAATACTTACATATAATCTACTAACAACTTTAGACATTTCTATCCAAAGCTCTTTTTCTACCTCAGCACTGCTTTTTACAGGAATAACTTTAAATCTATTACTTCCCTTAACTCTTACTACTGATGTAAAAATATCTTTTTTCCCCATAATATTACTCCTATTATATTTCCTTAAATTCCTTTATTCTACCAGAAATTATATTAGAATTTTTTGAGTCATCTACTATATCTGTAATTTTTTTATCTAATTCCCTAGCTAAAATTTGTATTATTCTTTCATTACAATATGCACCATGACAATTTCCAAAACCAGCCCCTGTTCTTCTTTTAACCCCTTTAACAGTTCTAGCTCCTAAAGGCCTTCTAATTGAATCTACTATTTCACCTTCTGATACATTGTTACACATACATATTATTTTCCCATATCTTTTATCTAATTTAATTACTTCATTAATTTCATTTCTATCCATTTCTCTGAATCTATAAAATTCACGTCTTTTATCAATAAAGTTCTTTTTTAATTTACAATTTAAATTACTACTAATAGTATCACATAACATTTTTGCAATTGCTGGTGCCAATGTAACCTTACCATAATGCGTTCCAATTACACTTATATATCCCTTATCTACTTTCTTTTCATCAATTACTATAGAATCCTTATCGTAACTTTCTCTAAATAAGTTATTTATATTGCTCTTATTTAATTTCTTTAATAACTTACTGGCATAATTTAAATTATCATCTAAACTAGTTTTTTCAATACTTTTTATTCCTACTAATGAACCGCCATTTAAACCAGGAGTAGATACAACAAAAGTATCTTTATCAAATGTTTTCGTAATTATTCTTTCTAATTTATTTTCGTAATTATCATCAAGTAAAAGATAGCTCATGTTTTTAAAGGAATTTATAGTATCCTCTATATCTTTTTCCTTAACTATTCCATTTTCATTTATATAAATTTCATCTGCAATAGTATTGATAACTACCTTACAAGAAAACTTATTCTTATTAGTTACAACTTTAAATCCTTTTGTTATATTTTGAATAGTTAATACTTCTTCTTCTAATCTAAAATTAACACCATTATCTGATGCAACTTCAGCATATGCTATGGCTAAATCATAAGGAGCAACTATTGCAACATTTTGTGAATATAACCCCTTTTTTACTGCTGTATTAATATTAGGCTCTATTTCATATATTTCATCTGGTTCAACTAAATAAACTCCATCTATACCTCTTCTAACAGCTCTATCATACATCTCATCTAATTTAATTACACCATTATCATCATTAACTACTCTTAATGAACCAACTCTTTTAAATGGAACATTAAATTTTTCACATAAATCTTCTAATAATATATTTCCTATATATTCTAAGCCAGCCATTACATTGTTAGATGTTTCTGAGCCATCATATACTATAGAAGTATTAACAAATGAAATATCATCTGCAATATCATATTCCTTTTCAATTACAGCTATATTTAAATTATATTTAGATAATTCATAAGCAACTGCACATCCAATAATGCCACCACCTAAAACTAAAACATCATAATCCATAATTAAAATCCCCTAATTTATAAAATAAATCCCTTTTCTTTTAATTCATCTTTTATTAACTGCATATTTTCATTAGAATCTGCAGATATAGTATGTAAATGTATCCCATCAGTTAATAGTGATAATGGTCTAACTTCTATTTCTTCAATAGACTTTTTAAATTTATTCAAATCATTTAAATTTTTTATTCTTAATACTCCACGTATTTCACCATAAATAGGATGCTCTACAATTACATCTTCTATAATACCACCATATTTTACTACAATCTCCATTTCATCAAACATTGCATTGTCACTGTGTTTTACTGCAATTATTGATTTTACCCTGCTACTATCATCATTTATCATGTAACCATCTGGCGTTGCTATTATATTATTTCCCTTTGCTCTCAATATTGCTATATCCTTAACTATTATCTGTCTTGTAACATTAAAATTTTCAGCTAATGTTGTACCCTTAATTGCTTTTTTCTCTTTTATTAGCATTCCTATAATGTTATTTCGTCTTTCATCAGCCTTCATAATTAATCCCATCCTTTAATTTCTATCATCACTTTCTCTTATTACCTCTAACAACTTACTTCCAACTACATTTTTATTGTGATGATATCTAACTGTATCTAAAAATTCTTTATCATATATATTAAATTGTTTTAATACATTAGCTCCTTTTTCAGCATGATTATAATATGCATCTACTGATTTAATATTATCAAACTTTTTTAAATTACCTTTACTTAATTTATTTAATATAACTAAAATTGATTTTTCAACAATATTAATTCTATATTCTGCTTTTCCTATATCATGAAGCAATGCAACTTTTGCAACTCTCTTTGCATTTAATCCTTTATCCTTTGATAAAATTACAGCATCCTTACTAACTCTAATACAATGTTGCTTATCTGATTTTTTAAGTTTATTAAATAACCTTTTTTCTCTTTTATCTAAAAGCTTATTCACATAATCATTATCAACCTCTTGAAATAAGGATTTTATGGCCCAAATAAATTGTTTTACTCTATATAACACTATTTCTTACCACCTAATTTTAACATATATTTGCAATACATATTCATATTTATAATACCACTATTAAATAAAAAATAAAGATTAAATACTATTTTTACAATTTTATTTTTTATTATAACACAAAAAAGCTACGAAATAATTCGTAGCTTTGGTGGAGGTAAAGGGAGTCGAACCCTTGACCCCTTGCGTGCAAGGCAAGTGCTCTCCCAACTGAGCTATACCCCCAAAAATGGTGGACCTTCAGGGACTCGAACCCCGGACCTACCGGTTATGAGCCGGTTGCTCTAACCAACTGAGCTAAAGATCCTTATATTACCTGGCAACGTTCTACTCTCCCACACGGTCACCCATGCAGTACCATTGACGCTGTAGAGCTTAACTGTCCTGTTCGGAATGGGAAGGAGTGTTTCCTCTACGCCATCATCACCAGATGCTATA
>SKEG01000290.1_pt1 | contig 58411 bp, 55 predicted proteins | sample 4826631 | NCBI WGS metagenome assembly SKEG01 (sample SAMN11008815, study PRJNA524170) | human gut metagenome | biome: Human fecal sample; material: Feces; isolation source: fecal sample from pouch patient p26, p34, p50 | host: Homo sapiens | place: Israel: Tel-Aviv | collected 2016-11-02
CCCCAACCCCGTGGAGGCCGGCCCCGCCGTCGCCCCCAAGGACGAGAACGGCAAGTTCGACGCCACCAAGATCGCTGACGCCAGCGATTTCGGCGACTGGGAAGAGCAGGGCTGCAAGGGCTGATCTCCCGTAACAGCAAAGAGGACGATGCATAACGCATCGTCCTCTTTTTTCATTCGCCTCTTGCCAGCTGCTGCAGCTTTGGCTTATCCAGCACCTGCACCCCGCCGCGGTACAGCCGCACCCAGCCCTCCTGTGCGAAGTATTTGAGCATCCGGCTCACCACCTCGCGGGCAGAACCCATGTACTTTGCCATCTGGTCGTGGGTCATACGCACCTCGTCGCCGCCGGTCTTGGCCAGCTCGTCGGTGAGAAAGATGGCCAGCCGCCGGTCGGCGCTCATGAACAGGATCTGCTGCATCGTCCACATGGTGTCGGAAAAGCGCTCTGCCGTGAGCTGGTAGGCGTAGCAGCGCACATAGACATTCTGCTGCATCAGACGGCGGAAGATGCCCGCGCTGATGCACAGTGCCTCGGTGTCCTCCTCAGCGTCGATGTACAGGTCCACATTCACCGAGTCCATCACGCAGGACGCCGACAGGATGCACACCTCCCCGCCGAACAGGCGGTAGAGGGTCACGTCCCGGCCGTCCTCCGACAGCAGATAGGCCCGCAGCTGGCCGGTGCGCAGCAGCAGGATGCCCACACAGCTTTCCAGTGGGCTGTGCACCCGGGCCCCTTTGCGGTAGTGCACCGGGCGGGTGTAGCGGCAGAGCATCTCCTGTTCGTCGGCGGTCAGCTGCGCCCAGAAGGGGAACGCGCAGGCCAGACAATTGCGGTCTTCCGGGGTCTTTTGCATGGCACTCATCCTTTCCGCAGGGCCTTGGCGGCCTCCGTGCCGGCCTGTGCCCCCTCGTATACGGCCTTTGCCACCTGCAGCAGGCCGCCGGTGCAGTCCCCGGCAGCGTACAGGCCGGGCACGGTGGTCTGCATCTTCTCATCCACCACGATGCGGCTGCCCTCCACGGCGGCCCCGATCTTGCGGGCCAGCGCAGTGCTGCCCGCCACGCCCAGCGCCACGAACACACCGGACAGGGCAACCTCCTGCCCGTCGGACAGCTGCACCCCGGTGACCACCTGTTCGCCCAGAACAGCCTCCACCTTCTGCGGGTATACGGTCACCTCCGGCGGGAATTCTGCGGTCAGCGGCATGCCGTTGGTCAGCAGGCTGACGCTTTTCACCACCGGCAGCAGGGCCTGCACCTCGTGCAGGGCATAGGCTCCGCTGCCCAGCACGGCCACATCCTTGCCGCGGTAGAAAAAGGCGTCGCAGACGGCACACCAGCTCACGCCGTGGCCCTCCAGCCCGGCAAGGCCCGGAATGCGCGGCACCGCACGGGAGGCCCCCGTGGCCAGGATCACCGCGTCCGCCGGGTAATCTTCCCCTATGGTTTCTACCGTGAGTTTATCCATATAGGTCAGCCCCACGGCTTCGGCGGTCACAAACCGCACCCCCAGGCGTTTGGCGTTCTCAATGCTGCGGCGCTCCAGCTCCGCACCGGAAACCGGCTGAGCAAGGCCGTAGTAGTTTTCGATCTTCTCGGCCCGATCCAGCGCACCGGGGCCTTTGGTCAGCACGGTGGTGTCCACCCCCGCGCGGACCGCATACAGTGCGGCAGACACGCCCGCCGGGCCGGAACCTACGATCACAATGTTGGACATGGTTGGTCCTCCTTTTCAGAGTCACGATTTAAAATGGCCTCCGCTTCGCTCTGGCCATGATCAGAGGAAACATGATTTTTAATTTTCGGATGGGGTCGTAGCGGGCAGCTTCACCACATCCACTGCATCGGAAACTTTTCTTATAGTATACACCTTTTTCCGCAAAATTTCTGTGACCGGGTCGCAAAAAGCAGCCTTTTGCCGCTGCGGGGCACTTTTCAGCCGGAAAAGAGTGTGTTATACTGGGTTCGTTTCTCTGATTTTCTGCCATGGAGGCTTTTTATGACCAAACAGCGCATTCTTTTCATTACCACCGGCGGCACCATTGCCAGCGTACATACTCCGCAGGGCCTCCGGCCCGTGCTCAGCAGCGACGAGCTGCTGGCCCATCTTCCGGAGCTCAACGACCTGTGCATCCCGGAAACGCTGGCCCTGTGCAGCATCGACAGCACCGACCTCGGCCAGGAACACTGGCTGATGATGGCCCGCGCCATTCAGGAGAACTACGCCCTGTACGATGGTTTCATCATCTGCCACGGCACCGATACGCTGGCCTATTCCGCAGCGGCACTTTCTTACCTCATCCAGAACGCGGACAAGCCCATCATCCTCACCGGTGCCCAGCAGCCCATCTCCAACGAGATCACCGACGCCAAGAAAAACCTGCGCGACAGCGTGATCTGTGCACTGGACCCGGGCAGCCGGGGCGTGATGGTGGTGTTTGGCGGGCATGTCATTGCCGGCACCCGTGCCAAAAAGAACAAGACCATCAGCTACGACGCCTTTGCCTCGGTCAACTTCCCGGAGCTGGCACTGGTGCAGGGCGACCGTCTGGTGCGCTATGTGCCTTCGCCCTGGCCCACCGGCCCGGTGGAGTTCGGCCGCGCCATGAACCCCCGGGTGTTCCTGCTCAAGCTCATCCCCGGCATGGACCCCGGCATGATCCCGGAGATCTTCCGCCTGTACGACTGCGTCATCGTGGAGAGCTTCGGCGTGGGCGGCATCCCGCAGCGGCTCATGGACGCCTTTGCCGAGGGGCTGGGCCACTACGAACAGACCCACAAGGTGCTCATCCTGACCACGCAGGTGACCTATGAGGGCAGCGACGTGGGCGTGTACGAGGTGGGCAAGCGGGTGAAGAACCGATTCCGCTTCCTGGAAGCCCATGACATGACCATCGAAGCCGTGGTCACCAAGAGCATGTGGCTGCTGGCCCAGAACTGCGACAGCTTCGACCAGCTGCAGCAGCGGTTCTACCGTCAGGTGAACTTCGATACCTTCTATCACTGAGCAAAAAGCTCCTCCGCCCATGGCACAGCGCCATGACGGGGGAGCTTTTTCCGATCAGAACACCAGCTGCACCAGCAGCACATAGCACAGGGTGCCGCCCGCCACGCTGAGCAGCGTTTCGTGCTTCCATTTGTGCAGGGCAACGGTCACCAGCAGCGCAATGGCCTCCGGGGCACCGCGGCTGCCCGCAAAGGGGGTCACGCTCTTGAGGCAGTAAACGATCAGCATGCCAAAGATGGCGGCGGGCAGCACCCGCCCCAGATACCGCACCACCTCCGGCGGCTGCTGGTCCTTGGACGAAAACACCACAAAGGGCAAAAAACGGGTCAGCATCGTGGCGGCCGTGCACACCGCGATGGTGATGCCCATCTGAATGGCAGTCATACGCCGGTCTCCTCCTTCCGTTTGTCCGCTTCGGTGCCTTCGGCTTTCTCAATGGGCTTGCGCAGGGCCAGCAGCAGCACCAGAATGCAGGCCATGGCAGGCAGCAGGAAGCTGCCGGAACCGAACACCGCCAGGCACACCAGCGGGGCCGCAATGCCGATGAGGGCGCTGTAGTGCTGCTTGTCCTTTTCCCACTGGTTCAGGAAGATGACCGTGAACATGGCCGTCATCACAAAATCCACGCCTTCGGTACTGAAGGGCAGGACAGAGCCCACCGCAGCCCCCAGCCCCGCGCTGGCCACCCAGTAGAACTGATCCAGCAGGGTAATGAAGAACATGAACCAGCCCTTGTCCACCCCTTCCGGCGGCTCTGCCGAGCAGGTGATGGAAAAGGTCTCGTCGCTCATGGCAAAGATCATGTAGAAGCTGCGCAGACCGTAGCCCTTGTAGCGCTCCAGCATGGCCAGGCCGTAGAACAGATGCCGCGCCTGGATCATAAGCGCCATCAGAAAGGCCGACAGCGGCGAGAATGCTCCCAGCAGAAGGCTGGCCAGTACGAATTCCAGCGAGCCGCCGTACACCACCGTGCCCATGAGCATGGGCATCCACACCGGCAGCCCCAGCGACTGTACATAGATGCCGTAGCCCAGGCCCAGCACAAAATAACCCGCCAGCACCGGCAGGGTCTGGGGTGCGGCGGCACGCAGCGCCCGCAGAACGGGGCTTTGCGGCCGCACCAGAAGTTGTTCGTTTGTCTGCTGCATTTGTTGTTCCCCTCAGGGCGGCCGGCATTCCCGGCCGCTTTGCTTTCTTAAACCTATTTCTCTGATATGATTTTTGAATTATGTATGTATTATAACAGGTTCTGCCGCTTTTGCAACCGGCAGAACGCAAACGTCCCGGCATGCGGGCCCTGTTCGGCTCCATGGCACTGGGCCTGTTTGCCAGCTCTTCCAACGGCAGCAAGGTGGTGGACAAGGAGACCGACCTTTAATTCTCCTGAAAACAGCAAGACCCGGAACCCTCCGCTGGGAAGGTTCCGGGTATTTTTTGCCTGTTATGTTACGATTCGGCTTTCTCGTCCTGATGCCGGGGCATATCCAGTTCCGGCATCAGCTCATCGCTGATGATGGTGAGCATCTGCTCCAGCTTGTCCACGTCCTCTTCCGGGAAGCGCTGGCGCACCCGCCGGACCACCGTGCTCAGGTAGGAGTAGCTGATGTTGTAGTAGTCGATATACTTCTGGGTGGGGCGCAGGTGGTACTCGCGCCGGTCCACGGTGGACTGGATCTTTTCCACATAGCCCTTTTTGACCAGACTGCCGATCTTGTAGGCCGCATTGGGGGTGGAGATCTGCATCATGCGGGAGAACTCCGCAATGGTAGGTTCGCCCATGGCCATGATGCCCTCCATGCAGAAGGACTCCACTGTGGTCAGGGTCGCTTCCCGCGTGGCAAAACGCTGGAATACGTTCTGATAAAAGTGCAGCTTGAATTTGGTGTATACATCCTGAAAAGCCTGTTCCAGCATGGATCGCGCCTCCGCTCGTTCGTTTTCTTTCAGTTTATCACAAGTTGCCCGCGACGGCAAAGCCCAATCATGCTTTTGCCTTTTTGGTCGTGCGGGCGCGGATGATGCTGAGCACCACCAGCTCTACGACGATGGCCACGGCCAGCAGCACCAGCGAGGTGAACAGGCTGGCCCGGCTGCCCAGTACCGCCTGTGCCAAGCCGGTGATCATATAACACACCGCCGCGCAGGACGCCGCCGTGATGGCATAGGGCAGCTGGGTGGACACATGGTTCACATGGCTGCAGTGGGCACCCGCCGAGGCCATGATGGTGGTGTCGGAGATGGGGGAGCAGTGGTCGCCGCACACGGCGCCGGACAGGCAGGCCGCGATGGAGATGACCAGCATTTCACCTTCCGGGAATGCGTGGCACACGATGGGGATCAGAATGGAGAAGGTTCCCCAGCTCGTGCCGGTGGCAAAGGCCAGGAACACCGCCACCAGGAAGATGATCACCGGCAGCAGATACTGCAGGGCCGCAGCGGAGCCGCCCAGCAGATTGGCCACATAATACTTGGCTCCCAGCAGGCCGGTCATGCCGGACAGGGTCCAGGCCAGGGTGAGGATGAGCATGGGGCTGACCATGGCCTTGAAGCCCTCCGGGATGCAGGCCGCAAAGTCCTGGAAGGTCATGACGCTGCGCACCCGGTAGAACACGAAGGTGAACAGCAGCGCAATGCTGCTGCCCATCACAAGGCCGGCAGAGGCGTTGCAGTCCGCAAAGGCGGTGACAAAGTCCACCCCGTCAAAGAAGCCGCCGGTGTAGATCATGCCGAAGATGCAGGCCGCGATCAGCACCAGCACCGGTGCGATCAGGTCCACAACATGGCCCTTCGTCTCGGTGCCGTCGTCCACGTCGTCGCCGTAGGGGCGGTCCTCGGTGGTGAACAGGTCGCCGTTTTTCGCGTTGTCCTCATTGAGCTTCATGGAGCCGAAGTCCGTGCCGGTGAAGATGAGGAACAGGCTCATGACGACGGTAAGCAGGGCATAGTAGTTGTAGGGGATGGTGCGCAGGAACATGGTGAAGCCGTTGATGCCAGACCCCTCCGGCACGCTGGAGGTGACCGCCGCCGCCCAGCTGGACACCGGCGCAATGATGCAGATGGGGGCCGCCGTGGCGTCGATGAGGTAGGCCAGCTTGGCGCGGGACACCTTCTGCCGGTCGGTGACCGGGCGCATGACCGAACCCACGGTCAGGCAGTTGAAATAGTCGTCCACAAAGATCATCACACCCAGCAGCAGGGTGGCAAACTGTGCGCCCGCCCGGGAGTGGATGTGCTTCGACGCCCAGCGGCCAAAGGCGGCAGAGCCGCCGGCCTTGTTCATCAGGGCCACCAGGATGCCCAGCATGACCAGGAACACCAGGATGCCCACATTGCTGCTGTCGGACAGTTTGGCGATCATGCCGCCCTCTTCGTGGAAGAAGAGGGTATTCAGGGCCAGTTCCAGGTTTCCGTTGGCATACAGCAGTGCGCCCGAGGCGATGCCCACCAACAGGGAGGTGTACACCTCCTTGGTGTTCAGGGCCAGCACAATGGCGATGACCGGCGGCAGCAGCGAGAAGAAGGTGCTGTACACCGCACAGGTGTAGGTAGACGGGTCGGCGATCTTGCCGGGAGTGGCTGCCGTGCACCACAGCAGCAGGGCAAACACAAACAGTGCCGCCGCCCAGGACAGATTCTTGTTTTTCATAATGATTCCTTTTCGTTTCAGGCGATTCGTTCCGGCAGCGTATCAGGCCCCGTGCTGCGGGGCAGACTATCCCCACGGAATGCAAAAGGGGAGTGGGGCCGTGCCGGATTACAAAGCGATGTATTTTGAGCTGTTCCGCGCCAGCGTGCAGGCCGTACAGCTGCTGCAGGACGCACAGGCCCACGCCGAACAGCAGCTGCTGGCCGAGGACCCGCCGCCGCTGCGGCTGGAGCAGCCCGATGGGGAAGAGTGAACCCTCTCAGTTTAACGGCCTCGCCCTCTCCGTCTTTGCTTCGCAAATCCACCTCTCCCAAAGGGAGAGGCAAGAGCTTTACCGTTACGTTCTTGGCTCTCCCTCTGGGAGAGCTGGCGCGAAGCGCCTGAGAGGGCGAGGTTATTCACCCGGTTTTACCCTTTCTTTGCCTCCGCCTTGGCCGCAAACTTGTCGTTGTGGATCACAAAGCGCTCGTGGGTGCCGCCGCCCACCGGGCCTTTTTCGTCGTGCAGGCTCACTTTGAAGGTGAGCTTGCGGCCTTCCACAGCCACCAGCTCGCTCTCGCAGGTCACAGTCATGCCCACGGGGGTGGGAGCGGTGTGCTCCAGCTCCAGCTTCGTGCCCACGGTGCCGTCGCCCTCGGCCAGAGCCGGGGCCACGCTCATCCAACAGGTCTTTTCGGCCAGGGCCACCAGGGCCGGGGTGGCAAACACGTCCAGCGTGCCGCTGCCCATGGTTTTTGCAGTGTTTACAGCAGTGACAGACACGCTCTGCTCACCGCGGATACCGGTTTCCAGTGTCATAAAAATTCCCTCCTGTGCGTCTGTACGCAGATCTCAATTCTATACGTTTTATAAGATACCACAGCTTGGCAAAGAATGCACCCACTTTGGCGCATTTTGTAAAAAATACCTTTTCTGTTTCCTGCCCGCTGTGCTATGATAGGCTCTGAAAGAGAGGGGACCTCCATGTCTGACTTCTGGAAATCCTATGACATCACCGCCGCCGAATACGGTGCGGGCTATGAGTGCTACCCGCTGTTCGGTACTGTCCATCTCATAGAGCTGGCGCTGTCGGCATTGTTCCTTCTGGGCATGGTGTGGTGGTACCGCCGCAGCACGCCGCGCACCCGGCGGCACATTCTGGTGGGGGTCACGGCGGCCCTGCTGGCCGACGAGGCCGCCCTGCTGCTGGGCATGGCCTGCACCGGCCAGTGGAACTGGAGCTATCTGCCGCTGCACCTGTGCAGCATCAACGTGTTCGTCTGCCTGTACAACACCCTCACCGACCGCAGCTGGTGCAAGGAGGAGCTGTACGCCCTGTGCATCCCCGGCGCGGCACTGGCTCTGCTGTGCCCCAGCTGGCGGGATGTGCCCGGGTGGTTCACCTTCATCAACCTGCACTCGGTCAGCATCCACGCCCTGCTGGTGCTCTACCCTGTGCTGCTGGTGGCGGGCGGATACCGCCCCAGCGTGCGCCGGGTGCCGCAGGTGCTGGCCTTTTTGTTCGGCTCGGCCCTGCCCATCTATTTTCTTAACAAACCCCTGCACACCAACTTTTACTTTTTGAATAACCCCTATGGCAACGTCATCACCAGCACCTTTACCGCGTGGTTTGGCGAAAAATTCTACATCCTGGGCTTTCTGCCCGCCATCGCCCTGGCTCTTGCGCTGATGTATGCCCCCTGGGTGGTGGGAAAACGGAAAAAGATCTGACCCCTGGCAGATATCCTGCAAGGCCTGCTACACGAAAGAGGTGTGGCAGGCCTTTTGTTTTTTTGCCCGTCTAATCTGCATCTTTTTTGCGTTTTCAGGTGTTTTTTCAGCAATTTAGGGCAGATGCAGAAATTCTTGTGCAACCCCCTTGACAGGGTACTGTACCCGTGGTATCATGAACACATGAACAGGCGTTCATATGATTTCATCCCGAAAGGAGATGCTTCCATGGCACAGCAGAACGAACCCCTCGTGCAGCCGGAAGAGCTGGACATGCCGGATGACGAAGTGCTGTACGAGCTGGCCGACCTGTTCCGGGTGTTCGGCGACTCCACCCGCATCAAGATCCTGTACGCCCTGCACGACAATGAGCTGTGCGTGCAGGACATTGCCAACGCCGTGCAGCTGAGCCAGTCGGCCGTGAGCCACCAGCTGCGGGTGCTCAAGGATTCCAAGCTGGTACGCTTCCGGCGGGAGGGCAAGACCGTGTACTACGCACTGGACGACGACCATGTGCGCAGCATCCTCTCTCTGGGGATGGACCATATCGAAGAATGATTTTCCGGGCCGCGGCCCGCACAAAAACAGAAAGGCTGGTATCTACGATGAAAAAGACCTACAAGATCGAAGTGGACTGCGCAAACTGCGCCCAGAAGATGGAGGACGCTGCCAACACCGTTGCCGGTGTGGAAAAGGCGACTGTCAGCTTCATGACCCAGAAGATGAAGGTGGAGTTTGCCGAGGGTGCCGACCCCCACGCCACCATGGAGAATGTGCTGTCCGCCTGCAAGAAGGTGGAGGACGCCTGCGAGATCTTTGACATCTGACCTCATCCGGTCCGGTTCCCGGCATCGCTGCCGGGCGGCAGCTCTCCCCCTGTGGGAGAGCCTTTCTTTCCTCTGCCGCCGGCAGCGGAAAACTCCTCTTTTTCGTGGAAAAAACGGGCAGTTTTCAACACTTTCCACACACTTTTCAACACCCTTCGCGGAAAACTCCAAAAAGAAACGTGGAAAAGCAAGTTTTCTGCGGGAAAACCCCGTGGAAAACACGGGGGAAAGGGTGGAAAATCCATTTTTGTGGGGAAAACCTGTTGAATTCCACTGTGTTTTCCCGTTTTTTCTCAGAACCGCCGCAATCCGACAAAAGGAGCGTTTTGTATGACCAAAAAGCAAAAAAAGAGCCTGCAGCAGATCCTGATCGCGCTGGCCCTTGTGATCCTGCTCAAGCTGCTGCTCCGTGTGCTGCCGGCACTTCCCACCCCGGTGGAGCTGCTGCTCTACCTCATCCCGTACTTTGTGGTGGGCAAGGACGTGCTGCGCAAGGCCATCAAGGGCGTCAAGAACCGCCAGCCCTTTGACGAGTGCTTCCTGATGGCGGTGGCTACCGTAGGTGCCTTTGCCCTGGGCGACTATGTGGAAGGCTGCGCCGTTATCCTCTTTTACCAGATCGGCGAGCTGTTCCAGAGCGTGGCCGTGGGCAAGAGCCGCCAGAGCATTTCCAGCCTGATGGACATCCGCCCGGACTACGCCAACGTGGAGGACGAGGACGGCAAGCTGGAGCAGGTGGACCCCGATGACGTGGAGGTCGGCACCGTGATCGTGGTGCAGCCCGGCGAGCGGGTGCCCATTGACGGTGTGATCGTAGAGGGCACCTCCGCCCTGAACACCGCCGCCCTGACCGGTGAGAGCCTGCCCCGCGATGTGCAGGCAGGGGACGAGGTCATCAGCGGCTGCGTGAACATGACCGGCCTGCTGAAAGTCAGGACTACCAAGGAATTCGGCGAGTCCACCGTCTCGAAAATTCTCGATCTGGTGGAAAATTCCAGCATGAAGAAGGCCCGCGCCGAAAACTTCATCACCCGCTTTGCCCGGGTATACACCCCGGCTGTCTGCTACGGTGCGCTGGCGCTGGCCTTCCTGCCGCCCATCGTGCTGCTGCTGATGGGCCAGCCCGCCCGCTTTGGGGACTGGATCTACCGCGCCCTGACCTTCCTGGTCATCAGCTGCCCCTGCGCACTGGTCATCAGCATTCCGCTGAGCTTCTTCGGCGGCATCGGCGGTGCTTCCGCCTGCGGTATCCTGGTCAAGGGCTCCACCTATCTGGAGGAGCTGGCCCGCACCGGCATCGTGGTGTTTGATAAGACCGGCACCCTGACCCAGGGCACCTTCAAGGTCACCGGCGTCCACCCGGCCGACGGCATCACCGACGAACAGCTGGTGGAAGCCGCTGCTCTGGCCGAGAGCTGGTCCAAGCACCCCATCTCCCTGAGCATCAAGGCCGCCTACGGCAAGGAGATCGACACCTCCCGCGTCACCGACGTGGAGGAACTTGGCGGCCACGGCGTGACCGCCAAGGTGGACGGCAAGCCCGTTGCCGCCGGCAACGCCCGTCTGATGGAGCGGCTGGGCCTTTCTGCCCCCGCCGTGAGCGAGACCGGCACCGTCGTGCACGTTGCCATCGACGGCAGATACGCCGGTTGCCTGCTCATCGCCGACGTGGTCAAACCCCACAGTGCCGAGGCCATCCGGGCCCTGAAGGCCGCCGGAGTGCGCAAGACCGTCATGCTCACCGGCGATGCCGAGCCGGTGGCCAAGGCCGTTTCTGCCCAGCTGGGTCTGGACGAATACCACGCCGGTCTGCTGCCCGGCGACAAGGTGGACCAGATCGAAACACTCATCGCCGCCAAGAAGTCCAAGGAGAATCTGGCCTTTGTGGGCGACGGCATCAACGACGCCCCGGTGCTGTCCCGCGCCGATGTGGGCATCGCCATGGGTGCCCTGGGTTCCGACGCCGCCATTGAAGCCGCCGACGTGGTGCTGATGGACGATGACCCGGCCAAGATCGCACTGGCCATGCGCATCGCCCGCCGCACCCTGCGCATCGTGTACGAGAACATCGTGTTCGCGCTGGCGGTCAAGTTTGCCTGCCTGCTGCTGGGTGCCATCGGTATGGCCAGCATGTGGACAGCCATCTTTGCCGACGTGGGCGTCATGGTCATTGCCGTGCTCAACGCCACCCGCGCCCTGTACACCAAAGATCTTGTCAAGAAGAGCCACCCGTAACGCTGCTGCTTTCCATAAAAAATGCCTGACCGCCAACGACAGCGGTCAGGCATTTTTGTGTTTTCCGGGGTTCAGATGTCCCACAGCTCCGGGGCAGAGGTGGACACCGCCGAGGCACCGGCCCGCATGGCGGCCATGACGTCGGCCTTGTCCCGCAGCAGACCGCCCGCGATCACCGGCACCCGGGTGCGGGTACTGATCTCGGTGATGACCCGGGGCATGATGCCGGGCAGGATCTCCACAAAGTCCGGCTTGCCTTGTTCCAGCTGGCCGGAAAGATTGTTCAGGGAAAGGGAGTCCAGGATGAACGCCCGCTGGATGGTCAGCAGGCCCTGATGGCGCGCCCGCCGGATCAGGGACGGGTGGGTGGAAATGATACCATCCGGGTGGCACAGCGCAATGAGGGAATTCACGGCAACTTCCCGCGCCGAAAGGCCGTCCACAAGGTCGATGTGCACGACGGCCAGCTTTCCGGCCGCGTGGATGCGCCGGACCAGCTCCCCCACATTGAGCAGGGTGCTCGCCAGCAGAAAGACCGTGCTGCAGGGCGAGGCCAGGGCGGCCGTCAGAGCGTCATCCGTCTTGACGGCTGCGATCACCGGCTCGTCCAGCAGAGTTTCAGCAAGTGGATGCATCGGGCAGGACTCCTTTTCTCTCAGATGGTTCTCATTATCGCACAAAGGGGCCGCACTGTAAAGTGCAGCCCCAGTCTGCGGTTGTGCTTATGCCTGGAAATAGATCGCGGTGTTGGCCACGGTCATCATGGTCATCAGGATGGTATTCAGGAAGGCCGCAACGTACACGCTGCCGGTCTTTTTGTACAGGTACTTGGCCAGGCAGGATGCAATGGCCAGCGAGGGCACCAGCGCAAACAGCAGGATGCCGCCAAGGGCCTGTCCCGGGTAGAAGGCAACGCCGGTACGGAACAGGGTGCCGTACTGCAGCACCAGCCAGAGGAGGATGCCGCCCATGTTGGTCAGAGCAGCCAGCAGGTAGCCCCAGCCGCCCTGCAGCTTTTCGCTGCTGGTGTTGGAGATGGCGGCGGCACCGCTGACAAAGTAGTACACAAAGAAGAACGGCATATACTTGACCGCCGCCGGGATGGCGCTGGCTTCAAAGGTCTTGAAGGCGAAGGTCCAGATGCGGAAGTCGGTCTTGAAGATGGCATCCACGGCAAACAGGCAGGCGTAGGCGATCACGCACACCAGCAGTGCCACGCAGAAGGCTGCGGCCACAGACACCGGCTTTGCGGCAATGCCGTACTGTTCCAGCGTGATGCCCTTCTGCTTGCGGCCGCCGAACAGGTAGACGCAGACCATGGTCACGATGGAGATGCAGGCGCAGATGAGAGCCCAGGTCACGATGCTGTTGACGGTGGGGCCCTGCCAGGTGGCATTGGTCTCGAAGATGTTCTTGGTCACCAGCACACGCAGGACGATGGAAGCGATCAGGACGCACACCGAGCCGGACAGCCAGGTCTTGCGGTCGTCCTCGGTGCTGCGGGCTGCCAGAACGATGCCCACCACCGACAGGAGCAGGGCAATGTCACTGGCGTAGCGCATCCAGCGGATGGGCTCTGCGGTCAGACTGCCGTCGTACACGGCGGGGAAGATGATGGCCGGGATCAGCATACCCACCACGAACAGGCTGATCGTGCCAAGCTTGCCGGACAGGGTTCCGACGGCCGGGGTGGGTGCTGCGACGGCCTGCTTTGCATTGGACAGGAAGGGCAGCTTCATCAGCAGCAGGGCAAGAGGTGCCAGCATGAGTAGGAAGCCCACCAGAGCGACCAGCTCAAAGACTTCTTTCCAGTACCAGATCTGGCTGGTGGAAGCAATGTTCTGCACCAGACCGGACTGGTCGGCAAATGCAGTGGCGTAGAACTCGATGGCATCCTTGGTGGAAGCCTTGGAGAAGTGATTCCAGGGGTGGATCTCACGCGGCTGGTAAATGATGCGCTGGCCGCCGTCCGAGCCGGTGTACCAGGTGTCAGCCTGCGGAGCTTCCTGCTCCAGCAGGGTCTTGCCAGCGGTGGTGGCAACATAGTCCTTGTGGTAGACGGTGCCGCTCTTCGTGGGAGGCTCGTCGGCCGCAAAGAAGAACTCGTCGTACTGGCCGCAGATCTTGCCGATGGTGCGTCCGCCGAAGGTGGCAACCGCAGCCTCTTCGTCCAGGCTCAGGTAGGAGGTCCAGGAGTAATCGGCACCCATGCTCAAACCGGCCTTGATGATGCGGTAACCGGCGGCAGCGTAGTTCTGCTCATCCAGATAGATGGCCATCTCGGAGGAGAAGCCGCCCATGGAGTGGCCGCTGACCGCGATCTGACCGTTGCCCTGTGCATCCTTGGCAACGTAGTCCTGGCTGTACATGTACTGTGCGGCATCCCACAGCGAAGTGGGCCAGAAGTTGAAGAAGCCGCCGGTATTGTCGGCGTTCCCGTGGGAATGGCCGTGGTCATACATATCCAGTGCCAGCACGACATAGCCGCGGCGGGACATCTCGATGGCGGTCTCGTCCTGCATCTCGGCACTGTTCAGGTAGCCGTGGGTGGTCACGATGGTGGGGTGCGGGTTGGAGGCGTCCACGCCCTTGGGCATGTACAACAGGCCCGAAAGGGTGCCGGAGTCGGTATCAAAGGAAATGCGGGAGACCTTGACCTTGTAGAATGAGGTGTTGAACATCTGGGCAAAAATGCTGCCCAGCAGCATCAACGCCACAGCGATCGCCAGCACAACGACCGTGCGCGAACGCTTTTCGGTGGCCTTTGCGGTGCTTTTCATGGGGATCCTCCTTCTTTTTTCAGAGACATGCCCGGCGGCTGCACTTCCAGAACCAGCCCCCGGAACAGATGTGAACGGGCGGACAAGGGGTGCGATGGGAACAAAAAATGGGGACGCACTGCGGTCGTGTGGCACAGTGCATCCCCATCTCAATTCTCTTGGGATGCTTTCAGTATACCATTCCTCAACGGTTTGTCAACAGACAATTCACAAATTCGTGATTTTTTGTTGGAAGTAGTCAAAGTCCAGACAAATTCTTTTAATGCTCTGCCCAGTCACTGCTGCGGCCCACGGCCTTGTGCCAGCCGGACAGCAGCCGTGCGCGCTCGGCCTCCGGCATAGCGGGGGTAAAGGTCATGTTGCAGTGCCACAGGCTGCGGATCTCGTCCCGGTCCTTCCACACGCCGGTGGCAAGGCCGGCCAGATAGGCAGCGCCCAGGGCCGTGGTCTCCCGGATGGCCGGGCGCAGAACGTCCTTGTTCAGGATGTCGGCCTGGAACTGCATCAGGAACTGGTCGCGGGAAGCACCGCCGTCCACCTTCAGGGAGGTGATGGGCACACCGGTGTCCTTTTCCATGGCGGCCACAAGGTCGGCGCTCTGGTAGGCGATGGACTCCTCCGCCGCCCGGATGATGTGGTTCTGGGTGGTGCCGCGGGTGATGCCCACGATGGCACCGCGGGCGTACATATCCCAATAGGGCGCGCCGAGACCGGTGAAGGCGGGCACGATGTAGATGCCGCCGTTGTCCGGCACCTTCTGGGCATAGTATTCGGCGTCGCGGCTCTCCTGGATCATCCGCAGGCCGTCGCGCACCCACTGGATGACGGCACCGCCCACAAAGACACTGCCCTCCAGAGCATACTCCACCTTGCCGTTCAGGCTGATGCCGATGGTGGAGATCAGGCCGTTCTGGCTGCGGCAGATGGTGTCACCGGTGTTCATCAGCAAGAAGCAGCCGGTGCCGTAGGTGTTCTTGGCCTCACCCTTGGCAAAGCACCCCTGCCCGAACAGTGCAGCCTGCTGGTCCCCGGCAATGCCGGCCACCGGCACCTGCACCCCGCACAGGTCGGTGGTGCCGTAGACCTCGCTGGAATCCGCCACGCGGGGCAGGATGCAGCGGGGGATGTCCAGCGCTTTGAGCAGGGTGTCATCCCAGTCCAGGGTGCGGATGTTGTAGAGCATGGTGCGGCTGGCGTTGGTGCGGTCGGTCACATGGACTTTGCCGCCGGTGAGCTTCCACACCAGCCAGGTGTCCACGGTGCCGAACAGGATCTCGCCCGCCTCGGCCCGCTCCCGCGCGCCGGGCACGTTATCCAGGATCCACTTGATCTTGGTGGCGGAAAAATAGGCATCCGGCATCAGGCCGGTATTCTCGCGGATGTATTCCGTCATGCCGGGCTGCTGCACCAGCTCGTCCACCAGCGGGGCGGTGCGGCGGCACTGCCAGACGATGGCATTGTAGATGGGGCGGCCGGTGGCCTTTTCCCACAGGATGGTGGTCTCGCGCTGGTTGGTGATGCCGATGGCGGCAATGTCATGGACATCCACGCCGCTCTGGGCCACCACCTCGTTCATGACCCCGTACTGGGTGGACCAGATCTCCATGGGGTTGTGCTCCACCCAGCCCTGCTGCGGGTAGATCTGCTCAAACTCCCGCTGCTGCACCGCGATGATGTTCTGCTCGTTGTCAAACAGGATGGCGCGGCTGCTGGTGGTTCCTTGGTCCAGTGCAAGAACATACTTTGTCGACATGGTTCAACGACCTCCGTTTCGCTCAGGGGCGGTTTTACAGGTCCCGTGTGGCTACGACATCCACACCGGTGCCGCAGACGTCGGTCAGCACGACCTGCCCGGTGCGGATGGGTGCGTGCAGCGTGACGCCGTCCAGCGCAGCCATGACCTGCACGATCTTTTCTTTGGGCACCGCCTGCGCGGTCTTGACCGGGCAGCGCGGATAGCGCCCGCCCTCGGCCCGCACCGTACTGGTCAGGATACGGGTGGGGTGGGTCAGTTCTTCCTTGCCATAGGCGGCACCGTTGGGGCAGGCATTGCCGGTTACATTATAATCGTTTTCCGGGTCCACCTGCAAGTGGCAGCCACGGGGGCAGCAGATACAAATGATCTCACGCTTTTTGTTCATTTTGCTACGACCTCCTCTACTGCAACGGTCAGCGGGCCGTCGGCCTTTGCCAGCAGGACCCCGGGCAGGGTGATGTGCTCCATCTCGCCGGGTGCCATCCGCTGGCGCTTGAACCGGGCCAGCTGCTTCTCCCCGCAGGTGATGGTGATCTGGCTGGGGCCGTAATTCTGCCGCACCCGGAACGAGATCTCCACGCCCTTGTCCACGTCCGCCGGGCGCACCCGCTGGGGGACGGTATAGCCCACGCCATTGCCCGGGACAAGGTCCAGCACGGCCGCGTCCGGGGTCTCACCGTGGAGCACATAGGCGGCGGCTGCGGCTCCGGCCCGGTCGCTCTCGCCGGAAACAAAGTCCACCAGATCGTGCACATGCACCACGTTGCCGCAGGCAAACACGCCGGGAATGCCGGTCTCCATGTTCTCGTAGACCACGGCTCCCTTGGTGTGGGGGTCCATCGGGATGCCGGCCTGCCGGGTCAGCTCGTTTTCCGGGATCAGGCCCACACTGAGCAGGATGGTGTCCACGTCAAACTCCATCTCGGTGCCCGGAATGGGGCGGCGGTTCTCGTCCACCTTGGCCACAATGGCCTTTTCCACCCGGGTATCGCCCTGAATGTCCACGATGGTGTGGGACAGGTACAGCGGGATATCAAAATCCTGCAGGCACTGCACAATGTTGCGGGTCAGGCCGCCGGAATAGGGCATGACCTCCACGCAGGCCAGCACCTTGGCCCCTTCCAGCGTCATCCGCCGGGCCATGATCAGGCCGATGTCGCCGCTGCCCAGAATGAGCACCCGTTTGCCTACCAGATAGCCCTCCATGTTGACATAGCGCTGGGCGGCACCGGCGGTGTAGATACCGGCCGGGCGGGTGCCCGGGATGCCGATGGCCCCGCGGGTGCGCTCCCGGCAGCCCATGCAGAGGATGACGCTCTTTGCTTCGAGGATCTGGTAGCCCTTTTCCTTGCTGACACAGTGGATCTTTTTATCCGGCGTAACCTCCAGCACCATGGTGCCCAGCTCCACCCGGACGCCGGTGGAGCGCAGCATTTCAATGTAGCGCCCGGCGTACTCCGGGCCGGTGAGCTGCTCGCCGAAACGGTGCAGCCCGAAGCCGTTGTGGATGCACTGGTTCAGGATGCCGCCCAGCTCGTTGTCACGCTCCAAAATCAGAATATCGCGCAGGCCGTGCTGCCATGCGCTGTAGGCTGCGGCAAGGCCTGCAGGGCCGCCGCCGACGATGACCAGATCAATCATGGTTGGTTCCCTCCTGCTTGGTTTCGCACAGTAAGACGTTGCTGCCTGCCTTGTCCTGCAGGACGTCCAGCGGGTCGATGCCCCGCGTCCGGCTGATGAGCTCCAGCACCCGGGGCCCGCAGAAGCCGCCCTGACAGCGGCCCATCCCGGCGTTGCAGCGGCGCTTGACGCCGTCGATGGTGGTGGCCGGGATCTCGGTGTGCAGGGCGTCCAGGATCTCGCCCTCGGTGATGGTCTCGCAGCGGCAGATCACCCGGCCGTAGGCGGGGTTCCGGGCAATGAGCTTTGCCTTTTCTTCCGGCGGCAGCTCCTTGAACCGCACCCGGGTGCGGCCGTCCCGGTAATCCGTTTTGACCGCAGGCAGATCCCCGTGGCCTTCCAGAATGCGGACCACCTCTTTAGCAACGGCCGGTGCGCTGGACAGGCCCGGCGATTTCATACCGGCCAGGTCGATGAAGCCGGGTGCACCTTCCGCCTCGCCGATGACGAAATCCCCGGTGTCCACATTGGCGCGGACGCCTGCAAAGTTGCGGATGGACTCGCCGAAGCGGATGTCCGGCACGCTGCGGCGTGCGGCCGCGCTGACAAAGGCCAGCCCGGCGGCGGTGCAGGCGGTGTTGTCGCCCGCCACCGGCTCGGCATTGGGTCCAACGATCAGGTTGCCGTGAACGGTAGGTGCCACCAGCACGCCCTTGCCGTTTTCGTTGGGGCACTGGAAGATGACATGCTGCACCCGCGTGCCTTCCGATTTGTCCAGAAGGTAATATTCGCCGCGGGTGGGCTGGATGGTGAACCGGTGCGGAGCGGCCATGTCGTGCACGGCATCGGCCCGGATGCCGGCGGCGTTGACAACGTAGCGGGCCTCCACCACGCCGGACGGCGTGGTCAACGCCCATCCGGACGCGGTTTTCTGAATGCCGGTGACCGGGCTGCTGAGGTGGAGTTCCATCCCGTTGCGCACCGCCACCTCCGCCATGGCCAGCGCATATTCCCACGGGCTGACGATGGCCGCGCTGGGTGCATACAGCGCTCCGGCCACCTCCGGCGAAAGACCGGGCTCCATGGCCCGTGTTTCCTCTGCCGACAGCAGCCGGATGCCCGGCACCCCGTTGGCAAGGCCGTTTTCGTACAGCTTCTGCAGATGCGGCAGCTCCGCCGGGCTGAGGGCCAGCACCAGACTGCCGCACTGCCGGTACGGCACATCCAGCCGGGCGCAGATCTCTTTGGCCAGTGCAACGCCCTCCACATTGAGCCGTGCCATCCGGGTGCCCGGCTCGGGGTCGTACCCAGCGTGCAGAATGGCACTGTTGGCCTTGGTGGTGCAGTCGGCCACATCGTTCTCGGCCTCAAAAATTGCAGTGTGCAGCGGATAATGCGAGAGCTCATAGGCGGCAGCCGCGCCAACGACACCGCAGCCGATGATTGCTACATCCAGCATAAAAACCTCCTGATCTTCTGCCTGTCACAGCATGCTCGTTTGCGTAGCGGGAACAAAAAAGAGCAGAGCAAACAAAAGGGAACAGGCTCCCTCTTGTTTGTTCTGCTCAATTCTCTGAACAAACACTTGATGGCTTTATGATAATGCAGATTGCACAAGATGTCAAGCATTTGTGGAAAATAAATGCATCTTTCGTGTCGGAACGGTTCAGGACTTGCGCAGCAGGTCGGTGAACCAGGCGCTGACCTGACGGTAGATCTCCGGGTCTGTGACCGACAGGTCGAACGGATAGGTCCCGTCCTCGGCCAGCACGGCACAGGCCGCCCGGACCTTCTGCATGGCCTGCGGATCAAAGGCCTTATCCCGCCGCCCGGAAAGGCAGTTCATCAGGACGTCATCCTTCCAGCTCAGCAAGAACTCAAATGCTTCTGTGTTGTTCATTCCAAAATTCCTCCGGTCAGATGGGTTTCCTCAGCGGCAAGGTCTGCCGCCATGGCGTTCAGGATGCTCTGCAGCGCGGGCCGGACATCCGCCGTGTCCAGGATCAGCCCGGCTGCGTGGGGGTGACCGCCGCCGCCAAAGGGCAGGAAGTAGCGGCTCACATCCAGTTCCGTTTCGTTCGTGCGGGCAGAAAAGCGCCAGTGGCCGGGCCCCTGTTCCAGAGCGGCCAGCGCGATGCGGATATCCGAGCAGTCCGCCATCTGGTAAGCAGCCTTCTTCATGTCCTCATAGGACACCTGCAGTTCCGCAGCCTGCGCCGCGCTCAGGCACAGATATCCCACCCTGCCGTCGGCGGCAGTCCGGGCCTGTGCAAGCAGTCCGCCCTGATGGCAGCATTCGCGCAGGGTGCGCACATCCATCGTCTTGACCAGCTCGTCGTGGTCCACCCCGCCGAACAGAAGTTTTGCCGCGACGCCCAGCGTCCTTCCGCCGGAAATGTGCGAAAAGCGGCGGGTATCGTGCAGGATGCCCAGGTACAGGTAATCTGCCGCTGTGCGCAGCCCCTGCTCATGCGCACGCTGCGCCACAGGGACCAGCTCGTCCGAATCCATCATCTGGGCGATCATCTCCGCGCAGGAGGAAAGCGGCTCGATGCAGCCGATGTCCCCGTAACCAGTATTGGTTTCGTGGTGGTCCAGCGTCACCCGGACCGCTGCCCGCCGGAACCATTCCTCACCGGCAATGCGGTCCGGCGCTGCGCAGTCGCAGGCAATGGCAACATAGGGCCTGTCCTTCGGGACGCGCCCTTCCAGCAGTGCAAAGGGGTCAAACGTCGTGTCCTGCTCCACATAGTTCTGCACCCCTTTGGCAAGGCCCGGGGCCGTGTAGGGGATGATTTCCCGGAACTTGCAGGGGAAATTCTCCCGCAGGTAATAGGCAACGCCCATGACCGAACCGACGGCGTCCCCGTCCGGGTTGATGTGGCCCAGGATCACCGCCGTGTCGACCTCCGTGTTGCACAAGGTCATAAAAAGCTCTCGCAGGGTCTTGTAGGTTTCCATCCGTCTTTTCCTCCTGTTCCGTTACATGCCGCATTTTCTGTTCCCATTGTAAGGGTTTCTTCCAGCGGATGTCAACCGTTTTTTCGTCGATTCTCTCATAAGGGCGGTAAGGGCATGAGCGCATTCAATTACTCCAAAATCAAAGAGCAAAAATGGGATTCCGAGATTCTCGGCTATATTGCTGCAATCTATAAAGAAGCGGGTAAGTAGGAACCTTAATGGATGGAGTTTGAACAGCAGCACACCATTCAGGCGCAGTGCATTTATCTGAGTCTTGGCGACCGGGAAGAGCGCACGAGAAATTCGCGTTTGCGAAGCAATGAAGTCCCCAGTGGGGACTTTAAGCGACAGGACGGTCTTGCGTCAGCAAGATGGAGGGGTCTTACCCCGACAAGTTCCACAATGGCTGCTGTGGGCGATAACATCCGTGCCCTGCACCGTGAACTTGTGGAACGCGGTAAGAACTGCACCCTTGAATGGAACAACGGCGGGCATTTCAAGGATGCCGACCTGCGCACGGCAAGGGCGTTTCGATGGGCGATGGAGGATATGCGATGAATATTCTGATTGATGCAGATGGCTGTCCTGTGGTTGACCTGGCCTTGCAGATCGCAAAGCAGTTCGGCATCCCGGTCATTATCCTGTGTGACACTTCCCACCAGATCGAGCGTGAGGGTGCGCAGACGCTGGTATTTAACGAGGGTGCTGACAGTGTGGACTTTGCGCTGGTCAACCGAGTGAAACCGGGTGATCTTGTCGTGACACAGGACTATGGACTGGCGAGTATGTGCCTTGCCCGGTGTGCCAGAGTGCTGAACCAGAACGGCTTGGAGTACACCGCCGACAACATGGATGCCCTCATGCTGCGGCGGTACGAAAACAAAAAGCTCCTTCGTGCCGGCAAGCACCCGAAGGGGAGTGCGAAACGGACGAAGGAACAGGACATGAAGTTTGCGGAAGTACTCAGAAAAATTTTAAAGCAACAAATTTGTTTTTATTCATAACTTTTCAGTTACCAGCTTGTTAATATGGCAATCCGCTCGATTTTAAAGAAACACCGATTTGACATTCCAATTCTCCGCGTTCGTTTTTAAAGCCCGTGACACCTATTGAAATGATATCCGTATAACTCGTATGATGGCGGATTGCATTTACATATTGATTTCTTACAGGGCGGTTCCACGATAGTTTGTGTGACCGCCCTGCTTGCTACGGCTATGAACGCCTTTTGAATTGCAAAATGATTTTTCAGTTGCTATACTGGGCTTATCAAAGTTTTTTCTGGAGGACGTCGCAGTGACCGCACAGACAATGCAAATCGGGAACAGACCTTGCCGCATTTACGGCGAAGCCCATGCAGAATACCTACTGCTCCAAATGACCGGTGAACATGAGCTGCAAAGCATGGAAAGCGAAGTTACCGCTATTGCACAGAGTGCGCAGCACTTTTTGTTTGCAGCCATCCCGGTGGAAAGCTGGAACGATGCACTTTCTCCGTGGAAGTCTCCTGCCGTGTGGGGGAAGCAGGGTTTCGGCGGCAAGGCTGGGGACACCCTGCGCTTTCTGACGGAGCAGGTCATTCCCACACTGGAGCAGCGGTTTCATCTCCCGGAAAACGTCAAAATCATTCTGGGTGGCTACTCGCTGGCCGGGCTGTTTGCACTGTGGGTATCCACCCAGACCGATTTGTTCTACGGTGTCGCCGCCGCTTCTCCCTCTGTTTGGTTTCCGGGCTGGATGGAGTTTGAGCAACAGCACCCGATACAGGCACAGCACATTTATCTGAGCCTTGGCGACAAGGAAGAACACACGAAAAACGCTGTCATGGCTGTGGTGGGGGATAATATCCGCACTCTGCACAGTCAGCTTATAGCGCGCGGTGCAGACTGCACGCTTGAATGGAACAGCGGCGGGCATTTCAAGGATGCCGACCTGCGCACAGCAAGGGCGTTTCGATGGGCGATGGAGGATATGCGATGAATATTCTGATTGATGCCGATGGTTGTCCCGTGGTTGATCTGACTTTGCAGATTGCAAAGCAGTTCGGCATCCCGGTCGTCATCCTGTGCGACACAGCTCACCAAATCGAGCGTGAGGGTGCGCAGACGTTGGTATTCGATAAAGGTTCTGACAGCGTGGACTTTGCGCTGGTCAACCGGGTGAAACCCGGCGATGTGGTTGTGACACAGGACTATGGACTGGCGAGTATGTGCCTTGCCCGGTGTGCCAGAGTGCTGAACCAGAACGGCTTGGAGTACACTGCGGACAACATGGATGCCCTCATGCTGCGGCGGTACGAAAACAAAAAGCTCCTTCGTGCCGGGAAGCACCCCAAGGGGAGCCCAAAGCGGACAAAGGCGCAGGATGAAGCCTTTGCCTCCACCCTGACAAGCCTATTGGAAAGCGTCTGACTGGCAAAACCGCCCGGGTGCTCTCCCGGCAGCAAAAAAGCTCCCTGAAAGCCTTCGCTTCCAAGGAGCTTTTTCTGACAGCCAGAATCGCTTGTTTCGAGGTAGCCTTGCAATTCACCCGGTACGATCCCCGAGAGCCAGTGCCCAAAAGCCCTGCCGGAGGGCTTGCCTCTGAAAGGTGGTCCTATACATTTGATCCAGCTGTTTCGGTAAAATAAAAAGTCACAGTTCCGTGAGAAACTGTGACCTTGGCGGAGTAGCAGGGATTTGAACCCTGGCGCCCCTTGCAGGGCCTACGAGATTTCGAGTCACGCCTCTTCGACCACTTGAGTACTACTCCACGTTATGTTTTTGCCGGAAATTCCGGACTGTGTAGGGGCTTTGTCCTGCCTTGGGAGGCAGCCCCGGTCCAGAATAAACCTTATATAGTATAGCAAAAAAGTCTCCTTCCGTCAACACTTTTCTCCCCGGTGCCGGGCCCGGTCTGCAGCGCAGGCCGGGCCTTTTTGGGGGTATTTTTTGCGAGGTGCAGAGGTTTTTGCAAAAAAGGGCTGGCTTTTTTGCGGTTTTTGAGTATAATATAGAGGATATAGTTCAAATTTGAAGCAAAAGGAGTTTTTGTTCCATGGCACAGGCAAAACAGGACATGGGGTCCGGCAGCGTAAAAAAGCTGATGCTGCAGCTGATGATCCCTGCCGTGGTGGCGCAGGTGGTGAACCTGCTGTACAACATCGTAGACCGCATTTACATCGGGCACATTGAGGGCATCGGCGCAGCCGCGCTCACCGGCGTGGGACTGTTCACCCCCATCCTCATGCTGCTGAACGCGTTCGCCATGCTGGTGGGCGCGGGCGGCGCACCGCGCACCGCCATTGCACTGGGGCAGGGGGACCGGCAGCAGGCCGAAAAGATCATCTCCAACAGCTTTACGGTGCTGATGCTCTTTGCAGTGGTGCTGACCATCGGCTTTTATGCGGGTGCACCCGCGCTGCTGCGGCTGTTCGGTGCCAGTGACGCCACCCTGCCATATGCGTTGAGCTACAGCCGCCTCTACATTCTCGGCTCGGTGTTCGTGCTGCTGGTGCTGGGCATGAATCCCTTCATCACCACCCAAGGCTTTGCCAAGACCAGCATGCTCACCACCGTGATCGGTGCCGTGATCAACATCATTCTGGACCCCATCCTCATCTTCGGGTTCGGGCTGGGCGTGCAGGGTGCGGCCATTGCCACCGTGCTCAGTCAGGCTGTGGGCGCGGCGTGGATCCTGCGGTTCCTCACCGGCAAAAAGACGATCCTGCACCTGCGCAGGGCGTTTCTCCGGCTGGAAAAACCGGTCATCCTGCCGGTGCTGGCACTGGGCATCTCCACCTTTGTGATGCTCTCCACCGAAAGCCTGCTGTCCATCAGCTTCAGCTCCAGTCTGGCCCGCTACGGCGGCGACGTGGCTGTGGGTGCCATGACCGTGATCACCAGCGCCTCCCAGCTGTGCACACTGCCCATTCAGGGCGTGTGCCAGGGCGGCCAGCCGGTGATGAGCTTCAACTTCGGGGCCGGCAAAAAGCCCCGCGTAAAGGAGGCTTTCCGGTTCCAGCTGACCCTGTGCGGCGCATACACCTGCCTGTTCTGGCTGGCCATGATGCTGGCACCCGGGGCCGTGGCAGGCATCTTCACCTCCGATTCCGCACTCATTTCCTACACCACCTGGGCCATGCGCATTTACATGGCCGGCATTTTTGCCATGGGTTTCCAGATCGCCTGCCAGCAGAGCTTTATGGCACTGGGGCAGGCCAAGGTCAGCCTGCTGCTGGCCTGCCTGCGCAAGATCATCCTGCTGATCCCGCTCATCTTTATTCTGCCGCATCTTGTGGCAGCCCCGGTGTTCGGCGTATTTCTGGCGGAGCCGGTCAGCGACATTCTGGCGGCCACCATCACTACCATCACCTTCTTTGCCCGGTTTGATAAAATTCTGGATCAGGGTGCGGCGCGGGTGTAACCGCTGCTTCCAGAGCCTGCAAACGTGCTGCGTGCGTTTGCAGGCTCTTTTGTTTTGCCGGGAGATGCTCCCTCCTCCGCTTGCCTGCATTCCGCAGGGCGGTGCCCTCGCCCGCTCCGCCCGAACCCCTGCCCGAAACCTTTTGAAACTGCTGTAAAGTCGTTCTTTTTTGTGTACAGGTTTGACCTGTTTTCCGTCTGCTTCCGGTTTTTGTGCAGGTTTGCCCTGTCATTCTGTCGCAAATTTTCAGCTTATTTTGTGCTCGTTTCACAAAATTGCCTACCCCACCCCCCCGAAAATTCAGCATTTTGCCTTGACATTCTCCACGGCACAGCACTATACTTGTGCTGCAAAGAGACGCCGGGCATGAAAATGCACGGCTATGTGTTTTTCTGCCCTGAAGTTCCGGTTTTTGCCGGTTTTCGGTATCGTTCCCGGTAACGTTCACGTCTCTGCAAGTTTTTTTGTTTGGAGGGTTTTGCAATGCGGAAAAATGTGAAAAAACAGCTTGCCTTGCGGGTGCTGTCCACAGCGGCTCTGGTGGCCATGGTCTCGTCCATCGCCACAGCGGCGTTTGCGGATACCTACGACCTGAACACGGGCAGTGTGACGGTAGAGACCAAAGCTAACGGCATCACCTATGTAACGCAGAAGGACGATAAACAGGTGGACGGCTTCGCCCGAAACAAGAACAACGAGATTTTAAACGAGCACCCAGACGATACCGGCGTTACCATTACCAGCGACGGCAGGCAGACTTCAAATACCATCACGGTGGAGACGGCAAAAGATCAAACTACCGATGTGACCCTGGATAAGGTGCACATTGAAGTTGACACTGCTAAAACCAAGTCCGGTGCGATCGAAATAAAGGGCGACGGCGACACCAACCTTGAGCTGAACGGCAATAATACCGTTTTGGTTAAGAACGATTGGGAGGAAGAACACGCCGCCATCGAAAAAGCGGACACATACGGCAAGGGCACCCTGACCATCAAGGACGATTTGAACGATGACAATACTCCCAAAGACAAGGACGAAAACGGAAATGCCGTTGGCGGGGACACTGGCAAGCTGGTGGCAGGCGGCTACCATGATGCTGCCGCAATCGGCGGCGGTGGAACCGATGACACTGCCTGCACTTCCAATATCACGATCACCGGTGGTGAGATCACTGCCAACGGCGGTACTTACGGCGCCGGTATCGGCGGCGGTTACTCTGGAGATGCATCAAATATCCGCATTGAGGGCAATGCCGATGTTACCGCCTTTGGAGACAGTGGTGCTGCCATTGGATCCAGTTATCATGCGAGAGGCAACAGTGATATTACCATCACCGATCATGCCACTGTGACTGCTGCTAGCCTAGATGCCTGTGCCATCGGTGGCGGTCAGGATGCTGATGGTAAAGTCACTGTCACAATTTCTGGTCATGCATCGGTAAACGCCCAAACCAGAAACCCTCCAGCAGCCATTGGCAGTGACAGGTCTTCTGCTACGGTTAACATCGAAGATAATGCTGACGTTACTGCCGTTGGTGGTGGTGTTGCCATCGGCACCGGTTATGGCCATGAAGGCACCTCCACTGTGATCAATATTACCGGTGGAACAGTAAATGCCGTCACCCGTGACGACTCCAGACCCGCTATTGGCACAGTTTATGGCAATTTGGACCTTACGATCAACAGCTCTACCGGAAAAACGACCGTAAATACCTACACGACCAGCAGTGACCCCCTATCTTTAAATATCGGCACCGGTCATTACGACAATTCTGCACATAAATATAGAACCAGCCCATCTGAGGGCGCAGAATACAACGAGGATGGCTCTTCCCATCTGGGCGAAGACAATGCCGCTATCATCAATTTCTACCGCAACACTACTTTGGGCACTGACACTTATAATGCGCCCAAAACACTTGATGATGCTGCATTTCATCCCACTTATGAATTTCAGGGCACTCTCTACAATGCGAAGTACACCCTCTCTGACAAAAACAAAGGTGACCTCTACAAGGTCGTCCACAACCGCAAGTACATGGACGAGAACCCCAACATTGACACCAGCAAGCTGAAGGACGAGGACCTGCACGACTGGCAGCTGGTGGGCAAGGTCGTGGAGCCCACGCTGGAAAAGGACGGCTATGCAGACTACATCTGCAGCATTGACAAGTGCGGCCAGACCAAGCATGTGGTGCTGCCCAAACTGACCCCGGAACCCAGTGAACCGGACGTGCCGGGCGACAATACCCCGGATACGCCCAACAAGCCGGACACCCCCAGCACCCCGGACGTCCCGTCCACCCCGGAGGTGACCCCGGCAGACCCCGCCGTGACCCCGGACGCCGTGCAGGCTGACGCGGTACCGGCAGATGCCGCTGTGACCCCTGCGGCTGCCCAGAACGCCGTGCAGGATGCAAAGCCGGAAGCCGCTGCCGCTGCTTCCACTGTTGCTCCCGCTGCTGCCGCCGTTCTGCCCCAGACCGGTGCAAACTGGCTGGCAGTGGTGGGCACTGCCCTCAGCGGCCTGTTCCTGCTGGCAGCGGGCTTTGTGCTGGACCGCAAGAACCGCCGCATGAACTAAAGCCATCCCCGCCTGCCGTGCCGTTCCGCAAGCAGCACGGCAGTTCGATACCCTTTCATAACAGAACCCCCTCGGGCCTGATGACCCAAGGGGGTTCTGCTTTTTTCAGGGTTTTACTTGCCCGCCAGCAGAATGGCCAGCACGGCTTTCTGCACATGCAGGCGGTTCTCGGCTTCGTCAAAGATCTCGTCGGCGTGCTGCTCGAACACGGCGGTGGAGATCTCCTCGCCCCGGTGGGCGGGCAGGCAGTGCAGCACCATGGCGTCGGGCTTGGCGGCTTCCAGCAGCTTGCCGGTGAGCTGGAAGCCCACAAAATCCCGCAGGCGCTGCTCGCTCTCGGCGGTGCCGGGGGCGGCGGTGTTCCACACGGCAGTGGCCACCACATCCGCGTCCCGCACGCCCTCGACGGGGTCGGAGGTGAAGTGGAACTGACTGCCGTACTTGTGGGCAAGCATCAGTACGTCGGCGGCGGGGCGGTAAGCCTCCGGGCAGACGCAGGTGACCTGCATCCCGGCCAGCAGGCCGCCCACGATGAGGCTGTTGGCCATGCTGCCGCCGTCGCCCACAAAGCAGAGCTTCCGCCCGGCCAGGGTGCCGCGGCGCTCCCGGATGGTCATCAGGTCGGCCAGCACCTGGCAGGGATGCGCATAGTCGGTCAGGCCGTTGATCACCGGCACACCGGCCAGCTCGGCAAACTCTTCCAGATCCCGCTGGCGATAGGTGCGCCAGACCACGCAGTCGTAGTAGCGGCCCAGCACGCGGGCGGTGTCCTTGAGGGGCTCGCCCCGGCCGGCCTGCAGCTCGGACGTGTTCATGTAATTGCCCAGGCCGCCCATCTGGTACACCCCCACCTCAAAGCTGGTGCGGGTGCGGGTGGACGCCTTGGAGAACAGCATGGCCACCGTTTTACCGGCCAGCAGGGGGGCGGTGCCGCCCAGTTTCTGCTGTGCCTTGAGCTGGTCGGCCACATCCAGGATGTGGGTCAGCTCGCCGGGGGTCAGATCGCTCATTTTCAGCAGATTTTTCATGCCTGCTCCTTCGGAGCCGTCGGCTCCATTGCACCCAGCACCTCGGCCAGGACCTCCAGTGCCATGTCCACATCGTGGGCGGTGAGGGTGAGCGGGGGCAGCAGGCGCAGGCGGGTCTTGGCGGTAAGCACCAGCAGGCCCTTTTCGCGGCAGGCGGCCAGCACATCGGCGGCGGTCACATCGTAGAACTCGATGCCCACCATCAGGCCGATGCCGGAAATGCTCTTGACATGGGGCAGCTTGGCGATGCCGGCACGCAGCTGCACGGCGCGGTCGTTGACATTGGCCAGGAAGCTGGTGTCCATGCGGTCCACCACCACGTTGGCACCGGCGCAGACCACCGGGTTGCCGCCGAAGGTAGAGCCGTGGGTGCCGGGGCCCATGCCGCCGGCCACCTTCTCACCCAGCAGCACGGCACCGATGGGCAAACCGCCGCCCAGACCCTTGGCCAGGGTAACGATATCCGGCTTGAGGTTGTAGTGCTCGCAGCACAGGACGGTGCCGGTGCGGCCCACGCCGGTCTGCACCTCGTCCACAATGAGCACCAGATCTTTTTCATCGCAGAGCTTGCGCACAGCCTGCACATAGTCGGGGTCCAGCGCCATGACGCCGCCCTCGCCCTGGATGAGTTCCAGCATGACGGCGCAGGTGTTGCGGTCCACCAGCTCCTGCAGCGCCTCGATATCCCCCGCCGGGGCGTACAGGAACCCCTCATTGAAGGGGCCGAAATAGTTGTGGAACACCTCCTGACCGGTGGCGGTCAGGGTGGCGATGGTGCGGCCATGGAAGCTGTTGACCAGCGTGATGACCGTGGTGCGATCCTTGCCGTAGTGGTCCACGCTGTACTTGCGGGCGGCCTTGATGGCACCCTCGTTGGCCTCGGCACCGGAGTTGCCGAAGAACACCTTGCTCATGCCGGTGCGCTTGCACAGCTTTTTGGCCAGCTTGCCGCAGGGGGCAGTATAGTACAGGTTGGAGGTGTGCTGCAGCTTGTGGGCCTGGTCAGACACGGCCTCGGCCCAGGCCAGGTCACAGTAGCCCAGGCTGTTGACGCCGATGCCGCTGGTGAAGTCCAGATACTTCTGGCCCTCGGGGCCCTCGGCATACAGGCCGTGGCCCTTTTCCAGCACCACGGGGTTGCGGTTATAGGTGTGCAGGACATACTCGTTGTCCCGCTTGATGACTTTTTCAGAATCCATAGATGTACCTCCTGTCGGGTGGAGTCAGGCTTCCCCCTTGGGGGAAGCCTTTTTATGCTCTTATTATAAGTCCATCTCCGGTTTTCCGCAATGCTTATTCCCGGTGGCTGCGGCGGTAGAAGCGGGTGCCGGAGCCGCGGTTGGAGAACAGCTCCAGCAGGATGGAATGGGGCACGCGGCCGTCGATGATGACCGCCTCGTGCACGCCCTGATAGATGGCATCGGCCATGCCGCCGATCTTGGGGATCATGCCGCCTGCGATGATCCCGGCGGACTTGTAGCCCTCGATCTCGGACACTTCCACCTCGGGGATGAGGGTGCTCTCGTCGTCCTTGTCCCGCAGCAGGCCCGCAATATCGGTCATGGACACCAGCTTTTCGGCCTTGAGGGCAATGGCGATCTGAGCCGCTGCGGTATCGGCGTTGACGTTGTAGGCCTGGCCCAGGTCATCCATGCCGACGGTTGCGATCACCGGGATGAAGCCGCCGTCCAGCAGGCTGGCGATCAGGGTGGCATCCACATGGACGATCTCGCCCACATGGCCCAGCTGGGGGTCCAGCTCGGTGCAGCGCAGCATCTGGCCGTCCATGCCGCACAGGCCGACGCCGCGGCCGCGCAGCTTTGCCACCAGATCCTTATTCACCTTACCGGCCAGCACCTGCTGCACGATCTCCATGGTGGCGTCATCCGTGACGCGCAGACCGTTGGCGAAATGGCTCTCCACGCCCACCTTCTTGAGCATCTCATTGATGGCCGGGCCGCCGCCGTGCACCAGCACCACCCGCACGCCCAGCAGGGTGAGGGTGACCAGATCGTTCATGACGGCGTTCTTGAGTTCTTCGTTGATCATGGCATTGCCGCCGTACTTCACCACCATGGTCTTTCCGTGATATTTCTGGATGTAAGGGGTGGCCTCGGAAAACAACCGGGCCATTTCTTCATTTTTCATCTGTGTCTGCTCCTATCAGGTGCGGTAATCGCCGTTGATCTTGACGTAATCGTAGGTCAGGTCGCAGCCCCAGGCCTTGGCGCTGGCGTCGCCGGTGCCCATATCCACCTTGACCAGCACATCGTGTTCAGCCAGCACCTTGGCGGCCTCATCCTCGCTGTAGGGGTGGTAGGCAGCATTCTCGCACACATACACCTCACCGGCGGCGCTGGACAGCCAGACGCACACCTTGTCGATGGAGAAATCGCCGGGGGTGTAGCCGATGGCGCACAGGATGCGGCCCCAGTTGGCGTCGCGGCCAAAGACCGCCGCCTTGAACAGGTTGGAGCACACCACACTGCGGGACACCGCACGGGCAGTTTTCAGGTCGGGAGCGTGGGTCACCTCGCAGGTGATGAGGTGGGTGGCGCCCTCACCGTCACCGGCGTGCTCCGCGCACATGTGCTCTGCAATGGCGGTCAGGGCCGCCACAAAGGCATGGTAATCCTCGTTTTCCTCGCAGATCTCCGGATTCCCGGCAAGGCCGGAAGCCATGATGATGAGGGTATCATTCGTGGAGGTGTCCAGATCCACGCTCATCTGATTGTAGGTGCCGGGCACCACGGTCTTGAGGGCCTTTTCCAGCAGGACAGGGGACACCGCCGCGTCGGTGGTGTAGAAGGCCAGCATGGTGGCCATGTTGGGGGCGATCATGCCGCTGCCCTTGCCGATGGCACCCACGGTGCACATCTTGCCGCCCAGCTCAAACTGGATGGCGTACTCCTTTTTATGGGTGTCGGTGGTCATGATGGCGGTAGCGGCATCGGTGCTGCCCTGCTCGGTGGCGGCCAGCTTGGCGGCGGCGGCAGGGATGCCCCGGGCAAACGGGTCGATGACCATGGGCTGGCCGATGACACCGGTGGAAGCGGGCAGAACGTCCATGGCGTCGATGTCCAGCGCCTTGCCCACCAGCTCACAGCACTCCTCGGCCAGCGCCACGCCGTTGGCGGCGCAGGTGTTGGCGTTGCCGCTGTTCACCACGATGGCCTGGGCATAGCCGTCGGCCAGATGGGCGCGGTCCACCTTGATGGGTGCGCCGCAGACCTTATTGGTGGTGTACACACCGGCAGCGGCACAGCGCACGTCTGCCTTGATGAGTGCCAGATCGTATTTTTCGGTATGATTTGCACGGATGCCGCAGTGCACGCCAGCCGCTGCAAACCCCTTGGGCGCACAGATGCCGCCCGCAACTTCTTTGTACTGCATAAAGATTCTCCTTTCCCACAAACACGTTTCACACAAACAAGCTCGCCCTCTCAGTCAAAGCCTGTCGGCTTTGCCAGATTCCCCGAGAGGGGGAGCTTTTCAGCAAGAGGGAAACGTTATCTTTTTTGCCAAAAGCTCCCCCTTCGGGGGAGCTGTCACCGTCAGGTGACTGAGAGGGTTTTCTTTGTTATTCCAACCCCTGGGTCTCCGGCAGGCCCAGCATCAGGTTCATGCACTGGACCGCTGCGCCGGAAGAGCCCTTGCCCAGATTGTCGAACAGGGACACCAGCATCATCTGGTCACCTGCGGCGTTCACGGTCAGGTACAGTTCCATGCGGTCGGTGCCGGCCATGGCGTTGGAGTACAGGCCGTTTTCCGGCAGAGGTTCGTTCATGGCGTGCACCTTCACGGTGGCGGCATCCTTATAGTAGTCTGCCAGACCGGCGGCCACGGCTTCGGCGGTGGTACCGGCCACGGTCAGGTCCAGCGGCACCAGCACCTGCATGCCGCAGTAGTAATCGCACACCACCGGCACGAACATGGGCGTATGAGCCAGCCCGCTGATCTCCTTCATCTCCGGCAGATGCTTGTGGGCAAGGCTCAGGCCGTAGCTCTTGGGTGCATCCAGCTTGCTGTGGGCCGGGCGGTCGGCGCTCTCATACTCGGCGATCATCTTCTTGCCGCCGCCGGAATAGCCGGAAATGCCGGTGCAGCTGAAGGGATAGTCCTTCGGGGCCAGACCCAGCTCCACCAGCGGGCGGGCGATGCTGATAAAGCCGCTGGCATAGCAGCCGGGCACCGCCACACGATCGGAATTCTTGATCTTTTCCTTCTGGCCCTTCAGCTCCGGGAAGCCGTAGTCCCAGGCGGCATCGGTGCGGAAGGCGGTGGAGGTGTCCAGCACCTTCACGTCCGGGCGCAGCAGGGGCATGACCTCTCTGGAAGCTGCATCCGGCAGGCAGAGGAAGGCAAGGTCCGCCGAATTGATGACCTTTGCCCGCTCGTTCACGTCCTTGCGGCCCTCGGCCGAGATGGACAGCAGCTCGATCTCCGGGCGTGCAGCCAGCCGGTCGGCGATGCGCAGGCCGGTGGTGCCGGAGGAGCCGTCAATGAATACTTTTACGCTCATGTGTTCTTTTCCTCCCAGGCGGTCAGCTGTGCGGCCGCCAGTGCGATCTGGTTCTTCACGCTGGCTTCGCTGGGGCCGCCGTAGCTGGTGCGGCCCTCGCAGCACTTGACCAGATCAATGGCTTCGTAGATATCCTTTTCAAACAGGCCGCTGTAGCCCTTGAATTCGTCCAGGGTCAGTTCCTCCAGCGTCTTGTCCTTGGCAATGCAGTCCGACACCATGCAGCCGGTGAGCTTGTAGGCATCCCGGAAGGGCATGCCCTTCTTGGTCAGGTAGTCGGCGCAGTCGGTGGCGTTGATAAAGCCCTTGGCAGCGGCACGGCGCATGTTGGCCGGGATGGTTTTCATGGTGTCCAGCATGGGGGTCACCGTTTTCAGGCACAGTTCCAGCGTGTCCACGGCGTCAAAGATGGCTTCCTTGTCTTCCTGCATGTCCTTGTTGTAGGCCAGCGGGATGCCCTTCATCATGACCAGCAGGGTGTTCAGGTCGCCGTAGACGCGGCCGGTCTTGCCGCGGATGAGCTCGGTAACGTCGGGGTTCTTCTTCTGGGGCATGATGGACGAACCGGTGGTAAAGGCGTCGTCCAGCTCAATGAACTTGAACTCCCAGCTGCACCACAGGATAATTTCCTCCGAAAGGCGGGACAGGTGCATCATGCAGATGGAGATGGCGTTGGCCAGCTCGATGCAGAAATCACGGTCGGACACGCCGTCCAGACTGTTGGCGCAGGGGGCTGCAAAGCCCAGCTTCTCGGCGGTAAACTGGCGGTCCAGCGGGTAGGTGGTACCGGCCAGTGCGCCGGAGCCCAGGGGGCACTGGGCGTCCATGCGGGCGGTGGCATCCTCAAAACGCTGCAGGTCCCGCAACAGCATGGAGGCGTAGGCCATGAGCGCATGGCCGAAGGTGATGGGCTGGGCGCGCTGCAGGTGGGTATAGCCGGGCATGACGGCGGTGGTGTTCTCGCTGGCCTTCCTGCAGATGACCTTGATGAGCTCCACGATGTAGGCCTGCAGGGTGTGGCTGTAGTCCCGCAGGGTCAGGCGGATGTCCAGTGCCACCTGATCGTTGCGGCTGCGGCCGGTGTGCAGGCGCTTGCCGGCATCGCCGATGCGGGCGGTGAGGGTCTGCTCCACAAAGGTGTGCACATCCTCGGCGTTGGGGTCGATCTCCAGCTTGCCGGAGGCCAGGTCATCCGCGATGGAGGCCAGACCGTTGAGGATATCCTCACAATCCTTTTCCGAGATGATGCCCTGCTTGGCCAGCATGGCGGCGTGCACGCCGCTGCCGCGCATATCCTGCGCGATCATGCGCTGGTCGAACCGGATGGAGGAGTTGAAGTCGTTCACGCGGGAGTCCACCGCCTTGGAAAAGCGGCCCTTCCAGAGTTGTTCTGCCATAAAAATAAACTCCTTATAAAAACGGCAAAGCCGCCGCAGGGGAAAACGCTCCTGCGGCGGTGCCGCCGGCAACGATGCCGGTTAACTTTCGTGTGAAAGTGTGAAAACACACGAAAGGGAAGATGTTAAAACTTACTTGACCTCCGGCCAGTTCTTGCTCAGCTTTGCGCGCTCCTTGATGGACAGGCCGAACAGGTTGATGAAGCCGGCGGCATCGGCCTGGTTGTAGTCCTCGTCCTCGCCGAAGGAAGCGGTCTGCTCGTCGTACAGGGTGTACGGAGAGGTGACGCCGGCGTTGATCATATTGCCCTTGTACAGCTTCAGCTTCACATCGCCGGTCACGGTCTTTTCCAGGCTGTCGGCGAAGGCGTCCAGAGCCTCACGCAGCGGGGTGAACCACTGGCCGTTGTAGACGATGTCGGCGTACTTCTGGGCCAGCTGTGCCTTGAAGTGAGAGCTCTCCTTGTCCAGGGTGATGGTCTCCAGCACGTTGATGGCCTTGTACAGGATGGCACCGCCGGGAGTCTCGTAGACGCCGCGGCTCTTCATGCCCACCAGACGGTTCTCAACGATGTCCAGCAGGCCGATACCGTTGGCACCGCCCAGCTTGTTCAGGTACTCCACCAGTTCCACAGCGCCCATTTCCTTGCCGTCCACGGCGGTGGGGATGCCCTTTTCAAAGTGGATGGTCACATAAGTCGGGGTGTCGGGAGCCTGCTCCGGGCTGACACCCAGCTCCAGGAAGCCGGGCTTGTTGTACTGGGGCTCGTTGGCGGGGCATTCCAGATCCAGGCCCTCGTGGCTCAGGTGCCACAGGTTCTTGTCCTTGGAGTAGTTGGTCTCACGGTTGATCTTCAGGGGGATGTGGTGGGCCTCAGCGTAGTCGATCTCTTCGTCACGGCTCTTGATGTCCCACTCACGCCAGGGAGCGATGATGGCCATATCCGGGCACAGGGCCTTCAGGGTCAGCTCAAAACGCACCTGGTCGTTGCCCTTGCCGGTGCAGCCGTGGCAGATGGCGTCCGCGCCTTCCTTGATGGCGATGTCGGCCAGAGCCTTGGCGATGCAGGGACGTGCAAAGCTGGTGCCCAGCAGATAGTCCTCGTACTTGGCGCCGAACTTCAGGGTGGGGAAGATGTAGTTCTCCACAAAGTCCTTCTTCAGGTCCAGCACATACAGCTTGGAAGCGCCGGTCGCCTTGGCCTTCTCTTCCAGACCGTCCAGCTCGGTGCCCTGGCCCACATCACCGGAAACGGCGATGACCTCGCAGTTGTTGTAGTTTTCCTTCAGCCAGGGAATGATGATGGAGGTGTCCAGACCGCCGGAATAAGCCAGCACTACTTTTTTGATATCCTGCTTTTTCATAATGAACGCTCCTTTATAAAAATACACTTTTGTTCCCTGATGCAAGCGTCCCTCTTGCACCCTCTATCTGCGGTTCGCTTTGGATGATTTTATTATACGCCGTACGGATTTTTCGTCAATGCTAAAAACCGCCAAACCTTGGGCGGCTTTGCACGGCGTTTTGGTTCAAATTGCATCTTTATGCAGTTTTAAGAGAATATATTCGCATATTATGCAATGCAGGTGTATATTCTCATGCAGTCTGCCGGGGCCCCTGCCGGGCCTTTTGGGCAGGCCGCCCAAAACGCAGACGAGCGCCGCCGGGCAGTGTGCCGGGCGGCGCTCAGGGTAAGTTCCGTTTCAGGGGTCGGTGCCGCCGTCGGCGTTACGGTCAGGCCCTTGGCTCCCCCTTTGGGGGAGCTGCTGAGCGGATGCGAAGCTGAGAGGGCGAGCACGCCGACCAACACGCAAAAAGGGAGCGGCTCCCGGTCTCAGGAGCCGCTCCCTGCGGTTTTATGGGGTATGTAAGGGGTTTACTGGGCCTTCCATGCAATGGCCATGACAGCCTCGCTGTACACGGTGAACTGCAGGCCCGTCTTGGCGTAAGTGTCGATGCTGACGGGGGTCACCACCACGTCACCGGCCTTGTGGAACCGGGTGTCGGCGGTGAACATCTGCACGGCATAGTAGGTCTGTGCGGTCTTGCCGCGGGTGCCCTCCGGCAGGGTGAGCTTGCCGGTCACGCCGCTTTCGGAGAAGCGGTCGTTGGGCAGCACGCCGATGCTGCTGTTGACCTGCACGGTGAAGTGCTCGGCATTGGCCGGGTCAAAGCCTGCAGCGGTGAGGGCGGCGTCCAGAGCGGCGTTGGCAGCGTCCACGCTGTCAAAACCGGCAGCCTTGGCGTCAGCCTCGGTGGTGGCGGCACGGCTGAACCAGGTATCAATGGTGGGGTCCCGCATGGGGATGACTTCCTGTGCCGTGAGCACAGCACCGCAGACGCCGCAGTGGCTGCCCACGGTCAGGCCGTCGGTGGTCTCGGTGGGAGCCACAGCGGGGTCGGTCACCGGAATATGGCCGGTTTCGGGGATGTCCGTCTTTTCGGTGATCTTACCGCACTTCTTGCAGATCTTGCCCTTCTGGCCCTTCTCGGTGCAGGTGGGGTTCTTCAGGATCTCGAAATCACCATACTCGTGCTTACCGCAGGTGAGCTGCTTGATGGTGGTGGAGATCAGGTCGGTGACCTGCTTATTCAGGTCATCCACCTTGCCCGTCACGGCATCGTTGACCTTACCGCCGATCTTATCGCTGACCCAGTCGCCCAGCTTACCGGGCAGGAACTTGTGCACGGTGTCGGACACCTTGTTGTCCACGATATCACCGGCGCTTGCACCCAGCTTGTTGACCTGATCCGAGACCAGATCCGTCACATCGGGCAGCAGGTCTTTCTGCAGGCCGTCCATGATCTTCTCGGTCGGCCAGCCGCCGTTCACACGCTTCTGTGCATTGGAGGCTGCATTGTTGGCAATGCTGCGCACCTGGCTCATGAACTCCGGGTCATTCACCAGCTGCTTCCTGACCTCGTCCTCGACCTCTTTCAGCGTGGCTTTGCCCAGCTTGGTCTTGAGGAGCTTTGCGTAGGTCTCATCCTTCATGAGCTCATCCACGGCCAGATCCAGAGCATCGTTCACCAGAGAGCTTGTCAACTTCTTCCAAGTCTCTTCATCTCCGTTCGATACGACCTCCTGCACCAGCTGGAGCACCATGTCGCTGACGACCTGCGTATTGTTGTCAGCCGCATCTTTGCCCATGATTCCTTTGTAAATCGCACCGTACACCGTGTTGTAGAGTACCTTCTGGATGCCAGCCTGCGGGGCATCGCTGCCCTGCACGTCGCCTGCCAGCTTGTCCACTACGTTTACAATGGTATCTTTTGACAGGAAGCTGTCATCCAAGCTGTTCTTCAGTTCGTCAATGGTGCTGTACAGTGGTTTCAAAGCACTATTCAACTTTTCCGGATCGATCTCAATGGGCACACCATCACTACCTGCCACACTGATCTTCATATCCTGCAGCTCCTTCGTCACAGTCGCAGAGATCTCATCCAGTGCCGCAAGGGCCTGCTCTTTGGTCTCAGCTTTCTGGACTTTCTTCTGTGCCTGTGCCAGGGCGTCGTTGATGACACCGGTGACATATGCATCTGCCGTCTTTTCGTTGACCTTAACATTCTTCAGCGCGGTATCCGTAAGGCCGCCCGACACCCCATCTGCGGCTATTTCGCCTGCTTTTCCGGTAAATGTATTATCCTCATGGCCGCAGTAATCGCACTTGCTCTTATAGTAGAGAACAGGTTTATTGTTTTCCCATTTTGTGGTATCGTACTCATAAGAGGTATACTTGTGCGGCAGGGGGTTGCCATCGGAACCAAGGTTGGGCAGGTTGCAGGTGTCGGTCGCAGTGCAGCCCTCACGGGTGCAGTGTGCCGTCCCGGTCTGCTGCTCGCAGGCGGGCTTATTGTCGTTCACATACTCGCCCCAGGTGTGGGGGATGGTCTCGATCTCAGCCGTTTCCACATAACCGCAGTTGACACAGACACGCTGCTTCTCACCCTTTGCATAGCAGGTAGGCTCCTTGGTCACCTTCCAGTCCCCATAATAGTGGATCGTCTGGACATCCTTGGTGCCACAGCCATACTTGCAGTAAGCATATTTCTGGCCGTCCTGGGTGGCAGTAGCTTCTTGGGTCACAGTATATTCCAGATACTCATGGGACTTCTGGTCATTGCCGTACACTGTTTCCTCTTTGCCGCAGGTCTTCTTACGCTTGCACTTGTGCTTGTAGGAGCTTGGGTGCTGGCAAGTGGCCGGGACCTGGTCATAGGGGTCGCCCCAGTCATGGCCCCAAGTATCGCAAGGCTTCCATGCAGCAGGCATGACCTCGTCGGCCCCGGCGGCTGCCCGGTCCTCGGACAGTTCCGGCAGGGCAGTGGCCTCGTCCTCCTCTGCCACTTCCCGGTCCTCAGACAGTTCCGGCAGTGCAGCAGCTTCGTCAGCCTCGGTATCGACATCGGCTTCGTCAGCCTCCGTGTCGGTTTCCTGCTGCTCGGTCTGGGCTGCAGGGGTCTGCACCTCGTCGGCGTCCGCCGCCAGTACGGGAGCCGCCGTGGACAGGGTAAGGCCAACGGCCAGCACCAGAGCGACCGCACGCTTGCCCAGTTTGTTGATTTTTCTCACGTTCCATCCTCCTTTAATTGTTGCAGGGTGTCAGGCTTTGCCTGCCGCCCCTGAAAACAGACACGTTCACACTTTATGTCTATCACAATTCTAACAAAATTGCAACACAAATCAAGCCAAAAGGCAATATTGCATCCAGAATTTACAATTTTGGACGGGATTTAACCGGCACTGCCCGCGCCGTGCTCCGCAAAGGGGCGTCCGGCGGCCTGCCACGCCGTGCACAAAAGCTCCTTTTGCGCCTTGGGCAGCTTTTTGAGGGCGGCTTCCCGGCGCAGGGCGGCACAGCGGTCGGCGCAGCGCTCCAGATAGGCAAAGCCCTCGGCCCCGTGGGCGCGGGTGTAGCGCGCGCCCCTACCGCTGCGGTGGGCCCGCAGGCGGGCGGCGGGGTCGTTGGTCCAGCCGGTGTACAGCTGGCCGCCGGTGCAGCGCACCATATACACAAAGGCGGCCTTGGGCCGCGCCGTGCGGTCAGATGCGGCCATTGTTGCGCAGCACCTGACGGCAGGCGGCAATGGCGGTTTCCTTGTCCTGGGCGGTGATCAAAAAGCGGCTTGCGTGGCAGAAGCTGATGCCGGGGATGCCGCTCTTCTGCTCGATGACCTCCTGCGGCTGACCGGCCCAGCTCTGGGGGAAGGGCAGTTTGGAGCGCTTGGTCTTGTGGTCGGTGACGCACTGGGCGCTCCACCCGCCGCGCTGGCTGGGGTACACCACAAACAGGGCGTCGGTCTTGTACAGGCCGTTTTTCCACGGCAGATAGCAGGGCAGCACCACAATGCCGTCGCGGGAGCTCCGGTAGGCCTGCTGCACCTTTTCGTCGGCACGGTTCACGGCGTTGGCGGCGTCGATCTGGTGTTCCAGGATCTGCTTTGCCACCGCCACAGCCTGGAAAAAGCAGGCATCCTGATCCTCCTTGGAGTCCCACACGGGGTTGAAGAAGCCGATGGCGTCACACAGGCTGTTCTGCTCGCCGGTGTTGTCGTTCAGATCCAGCGGCTGGATGAAGTTCTCGTCGATGAGCCGGGCCTGCCGCTCACCCACAAGGCCGGGGCCCAGCACCCGCCACAGCAGGCCAAAGGCCGCGTAGGGCACGCCGTTGGCGCGGTACTCCCGCGGCTCCTGATGGTGATCGAACATGCCAAAGCCGATGTCGTACACGATGCCGTCAAAGTCATCGGGCACGGTAAAGCCGCGGGTGATCTTGATGTCTGGCCGCAGGATCTGCAGCAGCGCCGTGGCAAACACATCGTCGGCGTGGAACTTGCCGGCATGGGTAAAGCCGTTTGCAGGAATTTTCATAGATGATACCTCATTTTTTGTTTTTTTCCGGTCCAGTATACCACACTTTGGCGCAGGGGACAACAAAGCCCGCCGCCGGAGTTTCCCCGGAGGCGGGCTGCTTTTTGTCGTTTATGCGGGAATTACTTGCGTGCCTTGCGGGCGGGCTTGGCGGCGGTGGGCTTTGCGGCAGGAGCAGCCGGGGCGGCGTCGGGCTCCCCCAGAGCCAGCACCTGTGCCAGCTCGGCCTGTGCGGCGGCGTTGGTGTCGTCGGTCACGGCCAGCACGTCCGAGTAGAACTGCTCCATACCCTCGCGGGTGGAGAAGTTCGCCACATACATCTGGTTGCCCATGGCACCGGACAGTGCGTCGGGGATGCGGTCCACCATGCGCATGTTGTCCTGATACTTCTGCATGATCTGCTCGTGGCTGTACACAAAGTGCTTGCCGTCGCGGCGGCCGGCAAAGGCACAGTAGAAGTGCTCGCCCACCGGCATATCGGTACCGCCAAAGGCGATCATATCGGCCCAGATCTTGTACACGTTGGTGGAGCGGGCAAAGTTGATCATATCCGGGGTAAAGCCGCCGCAGGGGCGCATGTTGACTTCCAGAGCCACGATCTGGCCCTTTTTGCCCATGCTGGCCTGATCCTCGGTCATGCGGAAGAACTCAAAGTGGACAAAGCGGCTCTTGACGCCAAAGCTCTTGACGGCGGCACGGCCTGCGGCGCGGGTGTCCTCCGGCAGATCCTTGATGATGTAGTAGATGGAGTTGTCGTCGTTGTTCACGATGTCCATAATGGACATGGGGCTGACGTTGCCCGCCTCAAAGATGGGGTTGCCGCTGCCGTCGATGATGGCGTCGTAGCTGTTCACCTCGGCCCGGACGAACTCCTCCATGATGTAGGAAACATCCGGGTGCTCCTTGGCCTTGTAGGCCAGAAAGGCCTCCAGCTCGGCGTCGCTGGCCAGCTTGTGGGTATCGGAAGCGCCCACACCGTTGTCCGGCTTGACCACCACCGGGTAGCCCACTTCCTCCACGAACTTTTTGCAGCCTGCCAGGTCGTCCACCATGTGATAGCGGGCGGTGGCGATGCCGGCCTTCTGGTAACACTCCTTCATCTTGCTCTTGTACTTGATGCGGGGCATATCCGAGGTCTGGAAGCCGGAAGTGATGTGGAAGTCGGTGCGCAGGGCAGCGTCCCGCTCCAGCCAGTATTCATTGTTGGACTCCAGCCAGTCGATGCGGCCATGCTTGAAGGTGAGGAAGGCCACGGCGCGGTAGACCTCGTCGTAGTTTTCCAGGCTGTTCACCTTGTAGTATTCGTTCAGGCTGTCCTTCAGCTCCGGCTTCAGCTCATCATAGGGCTGGTCGCCGATGCCCAGCACGTTCATGCCGTCGTTCTTCAGCTCCCGGCAGAACTGCCAGTAGTTGGTGGGGAAGTTCGGCGAGATAAAAATAAAATTCTTCATGATTTTCCTCTTTCCTCTATAAAAACGAAACCCTCTCAGTCAACGCCTGCGGCGCTGCCAGCTCTCCCGAAGGGCGAGCTTCTGACGCTTTACCGGAAGGTACTGCAAAAGCTCCCCCTTTCGGGGGAGCTGGTGCGAAGTGCCTGAGAGGGTTCGTCCCATTTCGCTTTACTGCTGTCCCAGGATATACGGCATGTAATACACGACCTGTTTATACCACCAGTCCCAGTCGTGCTTGACGTCGTGGCCCCACAGGTCCACCCACACGGGGATGCCCTTGGCCTCGAAAATGCGCTTGAGGTACCAGGTGGTGTCCGGCTGCTCCCAGGCGCCCTGACCGCAGCAGATGACCGCCTTCTGGTTCCGGTACAGCTCCATATAGGGGTGGTCGGTGGGGAAGTTCCGCATATAGTCCACGGGAGAGTTCTGGTACACCAGCTCGTCCATGTAGTCGCCGAAGCCATAGTGGGCGGTGTAGATGCCGCTCAGGGCCAGACATCCGCAGAAGATGTCCGGTCGGCGCAGATACAGGTTGACTGCGTGGGTAGCACCCAGGCTGCAGCCAAAGGCGATGACGCCGGGCAGGTCGTCCCAGCCGTTGCGCTCCTGGGACAGGCAGCGGATCTTGGGGACAGCCTCATCCACGATATAATGCAGCCACTGCTCATACCGGCGGATGCGCCAATAGGGGTCGCCATTGGTGTCGGACCAGGTCTCCTTGTCCAGCGTGTCGATGGAAAGCACCATGATCTGGCCGGACTCGATCCACGGGGCCAGAGTGTCGGCCATGTGGAAGTCCTCAAAGTCAAAGAACCGGCCGTCCTGACAGGGGATGTACAGCATGGGGCGGCCGGCATGGCCGTAGATCTTGCACTCCATATCCCGGCCAAGGGCGGGGCTGTAATCCTTAAAATACTGCATTTCCATAGTGGTTCCTCCTTCTTGATTCAGGCTTCCCCCTTGGGGGAAGGCTTTTACGCTTCCTCCAGCTCGTACATCAGCGTATGGAACACGAAGGGCAGCTGCTTTTCCCAGCTGGCTTCGCTGTGGGTGCCGCCGGGCACGATGCGGCTGGTGAGGTGGATGCCGCGGGTGAGCACCTTGCTGCACATCTCCGCAAAGCCGCAGCGCATGCCGTCGTGGTTGCCCATCTCGCGGGAGCCGTAATCCATGTACAGCACGGTGCCCGGCTCCAGCTTGGCCCGGCCCACAAGGCCGGACAGCTTATCCGGGGCCACCCAGATGGAGGGCGACAGGGCCGCCGCCCGGCTGAAGGTGTCGTTGTACTGCAACAGGGCGTACAGGCTCATCAGGCCGCCCATGCTGCTGCCGCCGATGAAGGTGTGCTCCCGGTCGGGCAGGGTGCGGAAATTGCGGTCGATGAAGGGTTTGAACCGGTGGATGTACCAGCTCATGGTGGCCTGACCCTTGCCGTCGAAGTGGCCGTAGGTGGGGTCGTCGAACCGGTAGGGCGAATACTCCACCAGACGCTCATTGTTGGGGCCTGCGTTGCACTCCACCGCCGCCACGATCAGCGGCGTGTCGGTGTAGTCCAGATAGTCGGCCACGCCCCAGCTCTTGCCGTAGGTGGCATCTTCGTCAAAAAACACGTTCTGGCCGTCGAACATGTACAGCACCGGGAACCGGCGGTCCGGCTCGGCCTCGTACATGGTGGGCAGATAAACGTACACTCTGCGCTGCTCGGTACCGTTGACGGCCGGGTAGCTCACGCTCCATTTTTTGATCATGGTGCTTTTCCCTCTCAATCTTTCCTGCACAGGCACCCCGCCGCAATGCAGCGCTGCCCTTTGTCTGGAATCAGTTTAACACTGTGCAGGAAAGAAAGCAATTGCGCCGGAAAATTTCGGAAATTTGACGGAAGGGCTGCCGCCATGATACAGCAAACGCCGCCGAGCGGATGCCTGGCGGCGCTTGCTAAATTCTGAATGGAGAATTGAGGATATCAATACTTCTTCTCGACCGGAACGATCCAGCCCTTGGTGTCGGGGATCTTGCCCCACTGCATCCCGGTCATGGTGTCGTACAGCTTCTGGGTGACAGGGCCGATCTTGCCGTCGCCGATGTAAGCGTGCTCGCCCTTCCAGACCAGCTCCTTGACGGGGGACACAACGGCAGCGGTGCCGGTGCCGAACACCTCCTCCAGCTTGCCTTCGCGGGCAGCGGCCATGATGTCGGCGATGGCGATCTTGCCCTCAACGACCTCATAGCCCCAGTCCTTCAGCAGCTCGATGCAGCTGCGGCGGGTGACGCCGGGCAGAACGGTGCCCACGGTGGCGGCAGTGTAGACCTTGCCGTCGATCTTGAACATGATGTTCATGCTGCCGACTTCCTCGACGTACTTCTTCTCGACGCCGTCCAGCCACAGCACCTGTGCGTAGCCCTGCTCCTCGGCCAGCTCACCGGCCTTGATGGAAGCAGCGTAGTTGCCGCCGCACTTGGTGAAGCCGGTCAGGCCGGGAGCGGCACGGATGTACTCGTCTTCCACATAGATGCGCACGGGGTTGATGCCCTCGGCGTAGTAGGCACCGGAGGGAGCGCAGATGATGCAGAACACATAGTGCTTGGAAGCGTGCACGCCCAGGCCCACGTCATTGGCAAAGATAAAGGGGCGGATGTACAGGGAAGCGCCGTCAGAGTGGGGCACCCAGTCACGGTCCACATCCACCAGAGTCTCCACAGCCTGGATGTAATCTTCCACGGGGATCTTGGGGATGCACAGACGGTCGGCAGAATCCTGGAAACGCTTTGCGTTGCAGTCCGGGCGGAACAGCTGGACGGTGTCATCCGCAGTCCGGTAAGCCTTCATGCCCTCGAAGATCTCCTGAGCATAGTGGAACACGACGGTAGCCGGGTCCAGCTCAAAGGGGCCGTAGGGGACGATGCGGGCATCGTGCCAGCCCTCGCCCTCGGTGTAGTCCATCACGAACATATGGTCGGTGAACTTCTTGCCAAAGCCCAGGTTGTTCTCGTCCGGCTTCTCCTTGGGAGAAGTGGTACGGGTGATCTTGATATCCAACATGATAAATTTCCCTCTTTCCTGATCACGGGCGCCGCACAGTTCCTGCGCCCGAAACGCCGAATGTTGTTTTCTATTATAATAGGATGACCAGCTTTTGCAAGGAATCGCAAAATCTTTCATCTTTGGGCCGGGTAAGTTGCGCCAAATTATGAGCAGATGTGTGTGCAAACTGCTAAAAAAATGATACAATAGGGGTACAAACCGTGTTTTTGACCCGGAAAGGAGTTTTGTTTTATGATCCAGGGCGTCATTTTTGATATGGATGGCCTGATGTTCGACACCGAGCGCATCTGGGCCACCCTGTGGGAACCCGCACTGGCCGGGCTGGGCCTTTCTTATAAGGAAGGGCTGGACGAAGCTGCCCGCGGCACCGCCGGCGACTCCATGCGGGCGGTGCTGCGCCGGTTCTACGGGCCGGACTGCGACCCCGACCGCATCATCGAGGCTCTGCATGAGCAGGGTGTCATCGCATTCCAGGCACCGCCGCCCAAAAAGCCCGGCCTGGACGAGATCCTGGCCTGGCTGGAGCAGCGGCACATCCCCATGGTGGTGGCCTCTTCCAGCCGTATGGCCTCCATCCGGCATCATCTGGACAGCTGGGGCCTGACCCACTACTTCAAGGCCGTCATCAGCGGGGAGCAGTTCATCAGCTCCAAGCCGGACCCGGAGATCTTCTACCGGGCCGCCGAGATGCTGGGCACCGCACCGGAACACACCCTGGTGCTGGAGGACAGCTACAACGGCGTGCGCGCTGGTGCCGCCGGCGGTTTTGTGACCGTGATGGTGCCGGACCTTGCCCAGCCGGACGACGAGATGCGCCGCCTGTACACCGCCGAGTGCGCCAGCCTGCACGAGGTGCGCTGGATGCTGGAGGAAGGCCGGCTGTGAGGGTTTCGTCTTCCACGACCGCCGGGTGATGGTCAGGCTCAGGGTATCGCCTACCGATGCGATGCCGCAGTTGTAGGGGGAGTGCGCCCGGGGCGTCAGCAGAAAATCCAGCCGCACGAGCTCCCGCCGGACCGCATCCGGGAAGGAGACCTGCCCCAGATTGGAGACCGTGATGCAGGAGCTGTGCCCGCCGCAGACCGCAAACCCGGCCCGCAGCGGGTCGGTGGCGAACCCACCATCTCCATGACGGCTCTTTTGGAATTGCTCAAGGATGCCGACCCGGAAATGAAGGCAAAGCTGCGCCTGGCACTGCTCACCTGATGCAAAAAAGGGCACTGATTGCAATGCAATACAGCGCCCTACATCATCGGACATGGATAACACCGACCGTGCAAAAACCGTGCAGAGACCGTGCAGCCATGGCTCACAAAACAAAAAAGCCATGAAATCTTTCGATCCACAGCTTCCACGGTAGACATTCCTAACCATTGGGACCCGCAGGCTAAGCAACAGCCCACTGGGCTGATTGCTTGCGGCGCTGTGCGCCGCCGCCTTGTTCGAGCCCCTTCCATTGTGCAGACAAAAAGAAAAACCAGTACACAACGTGTACTGGTTTTTCTTGGTGCGAGTAGTGATACAGCATTTTTTGAAAACCATCGTAGTACAATTTGTTTTTGAGGTCATCGGATAGCAACTTGCTTGTATCGCACCCCGATGGGCGGCTGTATTGAAAAAACAGTTGCCTTTTATATACCACACAACCTAAAAATTATCAAGTACGCGCAGCGTTCACTTCTCCCATCACCGGGAGCAAATGAACGCTGCTTTTTTTGTTTACAACGAAAGGAGGCATCCGTGAAATGGCAGTTTTTCGGGTAGAAAAGAACAGCGGCTACACGGTCATGTCAAACCACCACCTGCGGAACCGGGCCTTGTCCCTGAAAGCCAAGGGCTTACTCTCCCAAATGCTCTCCCTGCCGGAAGATTGGGACTACACCCTGCAAGGGCTGGCCCGTATCAACCGGGAAAGCATTGACGCGATACGGCAGGCCATCCGGGAACTGGAACAGGCAGGCTACATCCAGCGTTCCAGAGAACGGGACGAGAAAGGGCGGCTGCGCGGTGCAGACTATGTGATCTTCGAGCTGCCGCAGCCTGTTCCTGCATCGGTTTCACCTACATTGGAAAATCCAACGTTGGAGAATCCCACGCAGGAAAACCCTACGTTGGAAAATCCAATGCAATTAAATAAAGATAAACTAATTACAGAAAAACAAAAGAAAGAGGGATTAAATACCGATTCCATTCCTATCCATTCCCCAAACCCCTTGCCTTTGGACGAGGACGAGGCAGCGGCACCGCCGCCGGAACGGACAGGAAGCCGAAAGGAAACGGCCTATCAAATCTACCGGGACCTGATTTTGGAGAACATCGAGTATGACACCCTCACCCAGAATCCCCGGATAGACCGGGAACAGCTGGACGAGATCGTGGACATCCTGCTGGAAACGGTCTGCACCAACCGCAAGTCCATCCGGGTGGCCGGGGACGATTACCCGGCAGAGTTGGTCAAGGCCAAGTTCCTGAAACTGGACAGCCATCACATCGAGTTCGTCATGGACTGCCTGCGGGATAACACCACCAAAGTCCGCAACATCAAGCAATACCTGCGGGCCATGCTTTTTAATGCCCCCAGCACCATCAACAGCTACTATGCGTCCCTTGTGGCGCACGATATGGCGCAGCCCGATTGGGGCCGCCCGCCCAACACCTGACCGAAAGGAGCGTCCATCCATGAGAACCCTTTACCTGCGGCGGCTGGTGGTTCCACCCTAGCTGCCGCTTTTCCGACTACCTCCCAAGGAGGGATGCTGAATGCAGGAAGAAGTCACCCAGAAAACCATTGCCCTGTCCATGAAAACAGGTAAACTCACCGCCCAAGCGCTGCAAGCTGCGTTGAAAAAATATTTGCAGCACCGGGCCAAAGGACCAAAGCTGCATCACGGCAAGCAAAGCCTGAAACAGCTGAAAGCCCATGGCGCGGCTCTGACCAACATTGAAGTCACGGAGGCGAACGTCGGGGCGTTTAAGCCCTGCGCCAAGAAGTACGGCGTGGACTTCACCTTACGCAAGGACAAGACTACCCAGCCGCCCCACTACATCGTGATCTTCAAGGCCAAGGATGCAGACAATCTGGAACAGGCGTTCCGGGAGTTCACGGTCAAAACGCTCTCCAAGGAGCAGCGGCCCTCTATCCGCAAGGTGCTGGCAGCAGCCAAGCAGAAAGCCGCCCAGCAGCCGAAACGCGCCAAAGAAAAAATCAAGCAAAGGGGGCTGGAACGATGAAGCCTGAACTAAAAAAGCTGCTGGTGCTGAATCTGCCGTATCTGCTGTTCGTGTACCTGTTCGCCAAATGTGGGCAGGCGTACCGTCTGGCTGCGGGCGCGGATGCTTCGGCCAAGCTGCTGCACCTAACGAGCGGCATCTCCGCCGCCTTTGCAAACCCGCTGCCCAGCCTGCATCCGTTTGACCTGTGCGTGGGCCTTGCCGGGGCGGTGGCTGTCCGACTCATCGTGTACAGCAAAGGCAAGAACGCCAAGAAATACCGCAAGGGTGAAGAATACGGCTCTGCCCGATGGGGCACCGCCAAGGACATTGCCCCGTACATCGACCTCAAGTTTGAAAACAACATCCTGCTGACCCAGACCGAACGCCTGACCATGACCGGGCGGCCCAAAGACCCCAAAACGGCCCGGAACAAAAATGTGCTTGTGATCGGCGGCTCCGGCAGCGGCAAGACACGCTTCTATGTGAAGCCCAACCTCATGCAATGTTTCCCCACTTCTGACTATCCCACCTCATTCGTGGTCACAGACCCAAAAGGCACACTGGTTCTCGAAACAGGCCAAATGTTCCAGCGGGCGGGCTACCGGGTGAAAATCCTGAACACGATAAACTTTTCCAAGTCTATGAAGTACAACCCCTTTGTTTACATCCACTCGGAAAAGGACGTGCTGAAACTGGTGAATACGCTTATCGCCAACACCAAGGGCGAGGGCGAAAAGTCAGCGGAAGATTTTTGGGTGAAGTCGGAACGGCTGTTCTACACCGCGCTTATCGGCTATATCTGGTACGAGGCCCCGGCAGAAGAAATGAACTTCACCACCCTGCTGGAAATGATAAATGCTAGTGAAGCCCGCGAGGACGACCCGGAGTTTCAAAGCCCGGTAGACCTCATGTTTGAACGGCTGGAACAGAAAGACCCGGACCACTTCGCCGTCCGGCAGTACAAAAAGTTTCTGTTGTCGGCGGGCAAGACCCGTTCCTCCATCCTGATAAGCTGTGGTGCCCGTTTAGCCCCATTTGACATCCGGGAGGTGCGGGAGCTGATGGAGGACGATGAAATGGAACTGGACACCATCGGGGATGAAAAGACCGTACTGTTCCTGATTATGAGCGACACGGACACCACCTTCAACTTCATTCTCGCCATGCTTCAAAGCCAGCTTATCAATCTGCTGTGTGACCGTGCGGATGATAAATACGGTGGTCGGCTGCCTGTCCATGTGCGGCTGATTCTGGACGAGTTTGCCAACATCGGGCAGATTCCCAACTTCGACAAGCTGATTGCCACCATCCGCAGCCGGGAAATCTCGGCATCCATCATCTTGCAGAGCCAGTCGCAGCTGAAAGCCATCTACAAGGATGCGGCCGAAATCATTTCGGACAACTGCGATTCTGTTCTCTTTTTGAGTGGGCGGGGTAAAAATGCCAAAGAGATCTCCGATGCGCTGGGGAAAGAGACCATCGACAGTTTCAACACCAGCGAAAACCGGGGTTCTCAAACCTCCCACGGACTGAACTATCAAAAATTAGGAAAGGCGTTGATGTCAGAGGACGAAATCGCAATCATGGACGGCGGCAAATGTATTTTGCAGCTGCGGGGCGTGAGGCCGTTCTTCTCGGAGAAGTTCGACATCACCAAGCACCCGCACTACAAATACCTTGCGGACGCGGACAAGAAAAACACCTTTGATGTGGACAGGTTCTTATCCACCCTGCGCCGGAAACGGCAGCAGGTAGTCGCACAGGACGAAAGTTTTGACCTGTACGAAATCGACCTGCCGGACGAAAATTCAGCCGAATAATTTTTATTTTGAGTGCCGCAGAACAAGCGGCAGAAAGTGAGGACCTTATGGAATTTTTCAACAGCGCAGTCGATACTTTGCAGACGATCGTGGTCGGTCTGGGCGGTGCCCTGTGTGTCTGGGGCGGCATCAACCTGTTGGAGGGCTATGGACAGGATAACCCCGGCAGCAATGCTCATGTACGGTAAAGTAACACACAAAAATTTGATAGACAATCGCCCATTATTCCGTTACTATTCTTCAATATGGATTGAGAAAACCTCTCTGATGCAGTATAATAAAGTATCAGGGAGGTATCTCTATGAAGGAAAAAATACTAATCATTGAAGATGATTTCACGATACAAACACAGCTTAAAACTCTTTTGTCTGGGAATGGATATGAAGTATTTGCAGTTACGGATTTTTCCCGAACAATAGAGCAGTTAAAAGAAGCTGCGCCACATCTGGTTATTCTGGATATAAAACTTCCGGGTAATAACGGTTTTGAAATATGCTCTCAAATTCGCACCTTTTCAGATATTCCGATTGTATTTGTAACAAGCAGCAATACAGATATGGACGAACTGAACAGCATTATGCTGGGTGGAGATGCTTTTATCACAAAGCCTTATAATCCCGCTATTCTTCTTGCTAAAATTGCGGCATTGTTAAAGAAAGCCTACCGTTCCCCGCAAACAGAAATTTATATGTGGAAAGAAGCTACCCTACATTTGGAGAGTAGTATGATAGAGTACAAAGGACAGAAAGCAGAATTGACAAAGAATGAATTGAAAATCCTCTACTACCTTTTTAAGAATGCCGGAAAAATCTGTTCCAGAAATGATATTGTGGATTTTCTTTGGGACAATCAGCTTTATGTTGATGATAATGCCCTAAGTGTCAATATGACCCGTATTCGCGACAAACTGGCGACAATCGGCCTTGTAGATTTCATTAAAACAAAACACAGGCAGGGATATACATTATGAGTGGAAAACAATATCTAAAAAATCAACTCTCCGTCATTTTAATCAATCTGCTGGGTATGCTTGCCCTTGCCTTGTTCTTGATTGTAAGCGATAATCCAATCCAAACAGTCTTGTTTATCCTTGCTATCTGGTTGATTGTCCTTGTTTTATCTTTGCTGACTTTTTATTTCTCACGAAAAAAGTATCTGAATAAGTTGCTTGGTATGGCGGAGCAATTAGACGAACGATATTTACTTCCAGAAATCATGAAAGTGCCGGAAAAGGCTGACGAACAAGTTTTTTATCAAATTATGAAAATGGCTGAAAAATCCATGTTGGAACGGATTGGCGAAGTGCAGAGGGAACGCAGGGAATACAAAGAATACATTGAACAATGGATACATGAAGTAAAAACACCAATTACAGCTATGAAGTTGTTGTGTGAGAATAACCGTTCTCCCTTTTCCAGAGAGGTATTGGCAGAGTTAGAGAATATCAACCAATATACAGAACAGGCCCTTTACTATGCCCGAAGTGAACATGCTGAAAAAGACTATTCTATTCGTGAGGTCAATTTATGTGATGTTGTGCATAGTGCAATCGCAGATAATAAGTATCTTTTGCGTCAAAGCAATATGACGATTCAGATAGACGATATAGAAACAAAAGTTTACACTGATGAAAAATGGGTGCGGTTCATCTTAAATCAGATTATCGGTAATGCAATCAAATACCATGCAGAGCAGCCTATTTTGCACTTTGGGGCGACAGAAACAAATGACGGGATTGTGCTATCTATCCGTGACAACGGGATAGGTATTCCTAAAAGTGATTTACCCCGCATTTTTGAAAAAGGATTTACAGGTCAGAATGGGCGAATCGGGAAAAATTCTACTGGAATTGGATTATATCTTTGCAAGCGTCTATGTGATAAACTGGGAATAGGACTTACTGCTTATTCCGAAAACAAAGGAACAACGATTTCACTTACCTTTCAAATGAATGATTTTATTATCGGAGTGCAGGGCTGATAGGTTCTGCACTTCTTACATTTTTGTAAGAACTGTGTAAGAAAACTTGATACAAAAAATTAGAAACTCCATTTACAATAAAGATATGGAACAGTTAAGGAGGTTTATCAGATGAATACGATTTTGAAACTGGAACATATCCAGAAATATTATGGCAATGAAGGGAATATTACCAAAGCCATTAAAGACATTAGCTTTTCTGTGGAAGCTGGTGAATTTCTGGGCATTATGGGCGCTTCCGGCTCTGGAAAGACGACTTTGCTCAACTGTATTTCCACGATTGACACCGTGAGCGCAGGACACATCTATTTGGGAGGAACGGATGTTACGGAGATAAAGCCCAAGGCCATTGCCCGGTTTCGCAGGGAGAATCTTGGCTTTGTGTTTCAAGACTTTAATCTGCTGGATACCCTGACGATTTCTGAAAACATTGCATTGGCATTAGCAATCAATAAAGTCCCTGCCAGGAGTGTAGAACCCCGCATTTTGGATATAGCCGGAAAGCTGAATATCAGCGATATTCTAAACAAATATCCTTATCAGGTATCGGGCGGTCAAAAACAGCGTTGTGCCTGTGCAAGAGCAATTATCAACAATCCGAAACTCTTATTGGCAGATGAGCCAACAGGAGCATTAGACAGCCATTCCTCACAAATGCTGCTGTCTACCATTCAAAGTATCAATGAACAGCTTAGGGCGACAATTCTTATGGTAACCCATGACGCTTTTACCGCCAGCTATGCCAGCCGTATTCTTTTTTTGAAAGACGGAGAAATCTTTATGGAACTGCGCAAGGGCAACGACAGCAGAAGTGATTTTTTTGATAAAATTCTGAATGTCCTTACCATGATCGGAGGGGGACAGAGCCATGTATGCTAAACTTGTTTTCAGAAATGCAAAGAGGTCTGTAAAAGACTATCTGGTTTACATTGTCACAATGACAATCTGTGTTACCTTGTTTTATGCGTTCTTGTCTATTTCCAGTAGTTATTATAACCCGGATATAGGCAGCGAGTATGATTTTACTCTATTAAGTGACGGAATGAAAATTGCAATCTGCATGATAACATTGCTGTTGTTATTTTTGATACGGTTCGTCAATCATTATATGCTAAGACGGAAGCAAAAAGAGTTTGCTGTCCAGTCCATTATGGGAATGGAACAAAAAAACATTGGCAGGATTTTCTTTGCAGAAACACTGATTATGGGTATGTTTTCCATTTTGATTGGTATTTTTTGCGGTGTATTTTGCTCTCAATTCATTACCGCAATGCTCCTTACTGCTTATGGAAAGCCTTATGAAATCTCATGGACATTATTCCCGGATACCGTTTTGTTGACAGTGGTATTTTTTGTGGCAAGTTTTTTTGTGGTAGGAATTTTCAATACCCGTACCATTCAGAAAACAAAAATTATTGATATGCTTTCCGCAGAGAAAGAGAACGAACCAGAGCTAAAAAAGAGCCGCTTCATTTCTGTTGTAGTAGTCCTCTTTGAAGTATTTACCGTATGGGGATTGATTACAGGAATACAAAAGGTCTGGTTTTATTATGACACCCGCTTTGCGTTTCCGGTGAAGCTTATGTTTTGGGGAAATATTCTTTTTCCGCTGCTTACTTTGCTGTGGTCGATATTTTGCATAATTAGAAAGAAAAAAAGAGAATGTTTCATTGCTGGTTTGCTGATATGTTCTGTATTGAATGCTTTTATAGCAGCCAGTGTTGCAGCATTAACAAATAAATATTATCTGACTTTAGGTGGTGGAACGCTCAATCAATATCTGCTTTTTGTTGTGATTGACTTACTTTTCTTCATTTGTGCCTTCATTTATCTTACCAGTGGTTTGATTGTAGCATGGAAAGTAAAATCGCCGGAACATAGATACAAGGGAGAAAACCTGTTCTTTTTCGGGCAAATTATATCAAAACTAAATACAACCAGCAAAACAATGACGCTGATTTGTATAACCCTTGTCCTTGCAATCTTCATGTTTATTGCCGCCCCTATTTTGACGGGCTGGGCTTCAGGTTATTTGGATATGCGCTCTATGTATGATGTGCAGGTATATTCAAGATATAATAACGTATATGAAGAAGAAAATCTGCCGCAAGACAGTTATGAAATTATTACTGAGTTTCTGACAGAGCACAAAATAGATACAGTTTATGATTGCACGTTCAATCTATATCTGTCAGAGAAAGATGATTTTCACAACAGACAGAAATATGATTTTCCGATTGTAGCAATTTCTTTGAGTGATTATAACACTATACGGGAAATGCTGGGTTACAAACAGATTTCTCTGGGGGAAGATGAATTTACAACACAATGGAAAGCCATCGCCACCGAGGAAGAACGGGATAGCTTTTTGAAAGAACACACCAGCATTATGACAGACGCAGGAGAATTGACTCTTTTCGGGCAGTCCTATTATGAGGATCCGATTGGAGAAACAGCGTACAATTCCTATACAAATGTATTGTATGTACTTCCAGACAATATTTGTGAAAAGCTGTTGCCAGTAATAAAAAACCGGTATATTACAACAACGGAAAATATCTCCTATGAAAATGCAAGGAAACTGGAAAAACTTTTTACAGAGAAATATCCCGAGCAGGCAGAAACCGGGGCTATTTATGGCGTGCGTTTTAGCACACTGCAAATCAATAGTTCCATAGCAAATAACTTTATTTTACAGACTGCAATGATTTATGGTGCTGTCGTACTGATGGTTATATGTCTTACGGTACTTTCCCTGCAACAGCTTTTAGACGCAGGACAATATAAGTATCGTTTCTCTGTACTCCGAAAATTGGGGGTGGAAGAAAAGCATATCGGAAAACTTATCTTGCAACAATTAAGTGTTTGGTTTGGGCTTCCAATTATCACAGCAATTATTGTAGCTGCTGTTGTAATAGCTTACTTTATCCAAACCATATCAGCAGAAATTTCAGCCTATATTGGATTCACTGCATTGATGTTACAGATTGTGGCAACCGTGGGAATTTTGCTACTTTTATTGATTTGTTACTTCATAAGCACATGGGTTATTTTTAGGCGTTCTGTTAATCCATAGTGAGTGCAATTTATAGCAAACCCAGCCGAGCCAGTCAATGGCAAGTAAATGGGCTACGCCCACCGTTGACAGCCCCGACTGTCCTTGCTGGTGGGTAATCAAGGGGCGACAGCAAAAAGTGCTGCCGCCCTTTCCCATAATCGAAGAAAGGGGGATTTTCCATGACTGAATACGAAGCCTATCAAGAACATATCCGCTATACCCATGATACCTATTGCCGGATTGTTATTCGCCATGCGTCCTTTGACGCGGCCCGTATGCTGGCAGCGAGGTGGAAACGGGAAATCTCCCTTGAATACTTGACCGAAGAAAAGTTTGTTCCACTAAGCACCATATCCAAAAGGCGGAAGCAAAGGCTGACAAGCTGGATTCAGCCCGCGCCGCTCTGCCGAAAAAGCGCGTCCCGGTCAAGGGAAAAGTCTACGATGCTGTTAGCGGCAAGGCAAAATCCACCCTGCGTTTTGAGCAGCAGGACAAAGGCCCGCCCAGCCTGAAACCAAACCCGGCCAGCCGCCCGCTGTCGGAAGCATTGCTGTTCGCTCACGGAAAAATCCACGAGGTCGAACACGAAAATGTGGGCGTGGAGGGCGGCCACAAAGGTGAAGAACTGGTGGAGCGTCAGACCGCCAAAGCCATCCGCAGCGGCATCCGGCACCACAAGATGAAGCCCTACAAGGCCGTGGAAAAGGCAGAGCGTCAGCTCATGTCTGCCAATGCAGAATACTTTTACCAGAAATCTTTGCGGGACAATCCGCAGATCGCGCAGTCCGCCAGCAATCCCATTTCCCGGATGTGGCAGAAACAGCGTATCAAGCAACAGTACGCCAAAGCTGCACGGCAGGCCGGACAAGCCGCCGCACAGGGTGCAGCCGCCACCGCAGAAAATGGTTTCCGGGTAACAAAGCTGGCAGCCGAAGGCGGCGAACGGGTGGCCGAATTTGCTGCCCGGAACTGGAAAACCATTCTGATCGTGGCGGTGTTCGGTCTGCTGGCTCTGCTCTTGATAACGGGTTTGCAGTCCTGCACCGTGATGGCGGGCACCGCTGGAACCGGCGTGACGGCATCCTCTTACTTTTCCAAAGACAAGGATATGCTGGGTGCAGAAAAAGCCTACGCCAAGCTGGAACAAAAACTGCAACGGTATCTCGACACCTACGAGGCCACCCACAACTACGACGAGTATCATTTTTATCTGGATGAAATCGAGCATGACCCCTATGTGCTGATCTCGATTTTGTCTGCGTTCCATGACGGCGTGTTCACGCTGGCCGAGGTGCAAAGCGAGATTGAAATGCTCTTTGAAAAGCAATACATCCTGACCGAGACCGTGACCATGCAGATACGCTACCGTACAAAAATGATGGTCATTATTGGCCCGTATGGTGTGCCGCAAGTTATCACCTACCAAGAACCGTATGAATACTACATCTGCACGGTCAAGCTGAAGAACAAGGATTTATCCCACCTGCCCGTGGAAGTACTGACCGAAGAACAGCTCAGTGCCTATTCGCTCTATATGCGCACACTGGGCAACCGGCCGGATTTGTTCGGTAAAGCGCAGTACCCCAATGCGTCCACCATCAAGCAGCCCACCTACTACGATATTCCCCCGGAAGCACTAAAGGATGATAGGTTTGCCGCCATGATGGAGGAAGCCACGAAGTACATCGGCTACCCGTATGTGTGGGGCGGCAGTTCGCCCAGCACCAGCTTTGATTGCAGCGGCTACATTTCGTGGGTGCTGAATCACTCCGGCTGGAATGTGGGCCGCCAGACCGCACAGGGCCTTTACAACCTCTGCACTCCTGTTTCGACGGCGCAGGTCAAACCGGGCGACCTTGTGTTTTTCAAGGGAACCTACGATACCCCCGGCGTGAGCCATTGCGGTATCTATGTAGGCAATTCCATCATGCTGCACTGCGGCGACCCTATCTCTTACACAAACCTCAACTCAAAATATTGGCAGGAACATTTTTACAGCTATGGGCGTTTACCGTGACGCCAGAAAGGATTTTGTATGGCAAAAAGACTTTCCCGCATTGAGCGCGACATCGAACGGCTCAAAGAAAAAATCAGCGAATACCAGCAGCAGTTGAAAGAACTGGAATCTGCAAAGACTGAACAGGAAAACCTGCAGATCATTCAGTTGGTGCGCAGCATGAATATGAAGCCGGACGAGTTTGCGGCCTTCCTGCGCAGCGGTGCGCTGAACGCCGCTCCTACCGTCACCCCGTACCACAAACAGGAGGATGCCGCCGATGAAACCTGACAACTGGAACCGTTTCGCTGCCGGACTGCTGGCTATCCTGCTCTGCCTCTGCTCCTTTTCCATGCCCGCTTTCGCAAGCGGTACTGACCCTGCCCCGGAACCTCTGCCGGAGATTATCGAAGAAGAACCCACTACGGGCGGCATGGAGCCGGAGGGTGTGCCTATCACGCCCAAGGGCAATGCAACACTGGTGGATGACTTTTACGGCGACAAGCAGCTTATCACCGTGACCACCAAAGCCGGGAATTATTATTACATTCTCATTGACCGCGCCAACGAGGACAAGGAAACGTCCGTTCACTTCCTGAACCAAGTGGACGATGCCGACTTGCTGGCCCTGCTGGATGAAGAACCGCAGGACACCGAGTTCTGCACCTGCACGGTGAAATGTGAAGCCGGGGATGTCAATGAAAACTGCCCCTTGTGTGAAAAGAGCCTGCGCAACTGCACGGCCCCGGAAGCGGCGAAAAACGACATCGAAACGCCGGAGGAAAAGCCGAAATCCAGCATAGGCAGTCTGGTTATCCTGCTGGTACTGGCTCTGGCTGGCGGCGGCGCAGCACTCTATTATTTCAAGTTCCGCAAACCCAAGGCCGACACCACCGGGCACGATGATCTGGACGAGTATGATTTTGGCGAGGACGAGGATGCAGACGAGGAACCAGCTGAAATCGAAATTCATTCAGAGGACGGACAGGAGGACGAAACATGAGCGTTCAGCTGGTAATTGCCGAAAAGCCCAGTGTAGCCCGCAGCATCGCCGCCGTGATCGGGGCCACTGAAAAGCAAAACGGCTACTGGCAGGGCGGCGGGTATCTGGTCAGCTGGTGCATCGGGCATCTGGTGTCCTTTGCGGAAGCGGGCCAGTACGATGAAAAATACTGCAAGTGGAAGTATGAAGATTTGCCCATCCTGCCCCAGCCGTGGCAGTTCATTGTCCCGGACGAAAAGAAACAGCAGTTTAAAGTTCTGCGTGCCCTGCTCAACCGCCCGGATGTGGACAGTGTGACCGCCGCAACCGACGCAGGCCGGGAGGGAGAACTTATCTTCCGCTTTGTCTACCAAATGGCCGGCTGCACGAAACCTGTGAAGCGGCTCTGGGTTTCCAGCATGGAGGATGCCGCCATCCGGGAGGGCTTTGCAAACCTGCGCCCGGATTCGGATTACGATGCGCTGTACCAATCGGCCCTCTGCCGTGCAA